>ENA-UOOD01001353-UOOD01001353.1-human-gut-metagenome-genome-assembly--contig:-CS67-NODE-1353-length-25367-cov-6.015289_pt1 | contig 25367 bp, 20 predicted proteins | sample MGYA00242464_ERZ724011 | MGnify/ENA metagenome assembly ERZ724011 | reverse complement strand
CATCACCGGTTTTGCCGGTGATGCGGTTTTTTGTGATTCTCATAACACATTTAAAAATTTCTTGTGATTTCCTCAATCTCATCATCATTAAGAAGAGTACATTGCATGTCATGGATTGAATATACACGGTCACACATGGTAAGAACAGTAGGACGATGAGTTGTTACAATACATGTACGAGGGTAATCATCTTTCATAATATTTTTAAGAACATTTCTTTCTGTTGTAACATCGAGTGCGGAAGTGGCCTCATCAAGCAGGAGAATAGGCGATTTCCTAAGGATTGCACGGGCAATTGAGAGACGCTGTGCCTGACCTTCGGAAAATCCGCCGCCGCGTTCTTTTATTTCACTGTTGATTGTGTCAGGAAGTTCCGAAACGAATTCCCATGCACATGAAAGCTTCAAAGCTTCAATTATTTCAGCATCTGCTGCATCCGGCTTTACACTTCTCATATTGTCAGCAATTGTGCCGGAAAACATAGTATTTCCCTGTGGAACATATGAAAATAATGCTCTTGCGGCAGGCGAAAGTGTAAGACTGTTATTGTAATTCTCCCCGCTTTTTAGCAGGCACGTTCCTTCGTATGGATGAAGAAGAGAGAGAAGAATGCGGAGCATAGTGGTTTTTCCCTCACCGGAAGGACCGACAAGTGCCACAATTTCATGTGGAGCAGCCTCAAAAGAGACATTTTTAAAAACTTCTGTACCTGAGTTGTATTTATAGGACATATTGCTGATTTCAAGGCGTATGCCATATTTTTTTCCTATATCGGAAAGCTGTGTAACCTCTTCGGTCTGCGAATAATCGTCGCGTGGCATGTTAAGAATGTCCATGAGACGGCCTGCAGAGGTAGTAAGATTGATTGCTGTAGGAACAAGTGAGATAAGTGAGTTTAAAGTTCCTGTAAGCTGACCTGAAAGTGAGAGGAAAAGCGTCATAGTACCATAACTTATAGCACCGCTCCATACACGGTAAATTCCCCAGCCGTAACAGCTGTAAGATACTGCCATTCCCACAATAGCCATAATAAATGATGTCACAGCTGACATGCGGTTGAATTCAAGTCTCATTTTCAGGTATTTAGTCTGTAAATCTTTTAATCTTTCACAATACAATTTTATAAGGTCAAAAGCCTTGATTGTCTGTATGTTAGAGAGTGACTCCTGGTTGAAGCCAGACATTTCGGCATTCAGAGCGGCACTTCTTTTATTATTATTGACCATGCGGTTCATGAGTTTTCTTGACATAAGTACACTTACAGGCATGCCGATTAATGCAAATATGGCAAATGTTGCATCATGGTAAATAACAATGCCCAGAGCCATAATAAATTTGAAAAGATAAATTATAAGATTCGGGATAAAGCTCAATATTCCGTTGGAAATATTGGATGCATCCGAACTCCATCTGACAAGCAGGTCACCTGTGTGATAATGTGTTATTGCCTCCCAGTCAGTCGATAACATTTTCTCGTAGATATCGGCTTTTATTTCATTGTCAACACGTATGCTTATCTTTGATGAAAGGTATGAAGTAAACTGTGATATTGCCTGACTTCCAATTGTAAAACCAATCATCATGCAGAAGGTTTTCAAGAGTTCACCTGTCTGGTGGCCGGTTATAATATCTACTAAATCTTTGGAAATAATACTTGATAACAGTCCGATAGCAGTTCCGGTAAGCCCCGAAAGTGTATAAAAAATCATAGATTTCCAGTAATGTCGTGCATATCCGTAAATCCATACAGTCTGTCGGAGCATGTCTTTTAACATGCCTTCTTTAATTCGCCTTATAATATGTTTAATGATATTCATTGTCGATTTCTTCTTTCATTAAAAATGCGGATGAAGGATTTTTGGTGCAGCAGAGTCTGAAAACTGTAATTCCGGCAGCTATTTTTTCTGATGCTGCAAGATTATTTTCAAGCAGTCGGGTATTCCAGCACGGTGATATCATGCGTTGTGCAATACTTAAAACAGCGTCGTCACCGTCAATTCGCCTAACTTGGTCAGTAATGTCTTTTTTTATAAAAGTTATTCCGCCAAGCGGGTAACTGCGGCTGGTATAAATGCCGGAAGTACCGCACCACGGAATTCCTATAACTACAGGAATTCCATCTGTGGTATTTATATCTATAAGATTTAAGTCACCGTTAATGACAGGCGTGTTAAAAAGTTCTTTCCACATATTTGTGTGCGTTGATTTCCCGGCACCTGAATGACCTGAAAACAGCCATGCTTTATCTTTATAAAGGACTGATGCCGAGTGTATGGCATACATTCCCTTAAAAGAAGCATTATAAAGAAAGATTGTTCTTATGGCAAAAAATATTTCTTCACTTATGTCCGGTTTGTCTGAATCTGTATCAGATGTGCGTTTACAGTACATATTACATGTGCGTCCGTCCTTTGAAAGATGCCATTCAATCAGTCCGTATGGTTTGTTATATCTGCATATGTAAAATGAATCATCTTCAAGAAGAGTGAGTTCATCAGTTCTTAAAACCTGTTTTTTTCCACGATGAAAAAACGGAATAAAATGCGTTATATTAATTGTAATATCGTCATGCACTGTATCCTTAAATGTATCAAATGACAAATCTTCATTGTCATCATAGCGGAAAATGGAAAAATTGTCTGAAACATATTCATCCGGTGCATTGATGCATATAGAAATTGTATTAATTCTTAAATGATGCGGTTTAGAATTATCCGGCAGGGTTATAATATCATTTTCACGTTCAAAAATCCTGTAGGCTGTAAGTATGTCTAAAAATGAATCAAGATCATCAGAAAGAATAGTTTTATCATCGGGAGTAACGGCATTGTATTTTTTACACATTTCAGATAAAATTTTATCTCTTCCAAAGCCATCGGAAAGGCTGTTCCATATAAAAATGCCAGTGTCATTGAGTTTCACACATTTTTTTAAATCTGCAACAGATTGTCCATAAGGCATAAGATAAGGAATGCCATTTATATATTCAAGAGTGTAGTCTGCAATTGTCACGGTGATTAATCCTGTCCTTTCTTTATTTTATTTAATCATAATAGCATATGCACAAAAGTTAATCAAATAGACTAAATTTGTAAATCAAATTGTTTCTAAATTGTTGTTTTTTTAACAAACGGGTAGTATAATTGTACTATAATTAAAACAATTTGAACGGAGGATAAATATGGCAGAAGAAAGAGAACTGATTCTGAAGCTGGGTCAGAAGATTACAGACAGAATCGGTGTCAAGGTTACGACAAAAGACCCTGAATACTGGGGCCTTGCCGGTGTTATAACCGATGAGATGGCAGAAGTTGCACTTTCTATGAAAGTAAGAGCACCTGCAACGGCACCACAGATTGCCAAAAAGTGCGGAAAAAGTCTGGAACGCACAGAAGAACTTTTACAGGAAATGAGCGTTATAGGTCTTATAGAATATAATTGGGAAAATAAAGATCATGTAAAGCAGTACATACTTCCTATGTTTGTTCCGGGCTGTGCTGAGTTTATGATGATGAATGAAAAACAGGTTGAAGAACATCCTGAACTTGCAGATTTCTTTGAGAATATGTCAAGACTTCCGCTTGAAAAAATCACACCGATGGTACCGCTTGGCGGTGCAGGAATCGGTATGCACGTTATACCTGTTGAACAGGCTATTCCGGCAACACAGCAGTCAGTAAGTGTTGAGCATATTTCATATTGGTTAAAGAAATATGAAAATAAATATGCAGTCGGAGCATGTTCGTGCAGAAGACAGCAGAGAGTCCGCGGTGAGGGTACCGGTGAGATTGAGGGTGAGCTTTGTATCGGTGTAGGCGATATGGCTGATTATCTTGTTGAGACCGGAAAGGGACGTTATATAGACCTCAATGAAGTGCTTGAGATATTGCAAAGAGCCGAAGATAATGGTTTTGTACACCAGATTACTAACATTGATGGTGAAGATAAGATATTTGCAATATGTAACTGTGCACCGGGTGTCTGTAACGCACTTAGAACTTCACAATTGTTTAACACACCGAACCTTTCGCGTTCAGCATATCGTGCGAGTGTAGAATCAGATAAGTGTGTCGCATGCGGACGATGCGTTGAATTTTGTCCTACAGGAGCAGCAAAGCTCGGACAGAAACTTTGTACAAAGGATGGTCCGGTTAAATATCCGCAGGCGGAGCTTCCTGATGCAGTTAAGTGGAGCAAAGAAAAATGGGATCCTGATTATAGGGATAATGCAAAGATTAACTGTTATGATACAGGTACAGCACCTTGTAAGACCGCCTGTCCGGCACATCTTCCTGTACAGGGTTACATAAAGATGGCATCGCAGGGTAGATATATGGATGCGTTGAAGCTTATCAAAAATGAAAATCCATTTCCGGCAGTATGTGGTGCAATATGTAACAGAAGATGTGAGGATGCCTGTACAAGAGGCACGATTGATGAGCCTATCGCAATTGATGAGATTAAAAAGTTCATCGCAGCAAAAGAGATTAATGAAAAAGACAGATATATTCCTAAGACTGTAAATCATGAAGGTAAGCAGTTTGAAGAAAAGATTGCCATAGTTGGTGCAGGACCGGCCGGTATGTCAGCAGCATATTATTTAAGATGTAAAGGCTATCCTGTAACAGTTTTCGAGCGTGAAGACAAAGCCGGAGGAATGCTTCTTAATGGTATTCCGTCATTCAGGCTTGAAAAAGATGTTATTGCGGCAGAGATAGAAGTGCTTAAGACTATGGGTGTTGAATTCAGATTTGGCATTGATGTCGGAAGTGATGTGACGATACAGCAGCTTCGTGATGAAGGATACAAAGCATTCTATATAGCTATCGGTGCGAGAGGCGGAAGAATGGCAGGAGTTCCGGGAGAAGATGCAAAGGGCGTCATGAGCGGAATAGAGTTCCTTAACAAAGTAAATAAAGATGAGGAACATATGAAGCTTAGTGGCAAAACAGTTGTTATCGGCGGCGGCAATGTTGCGATGGATGTTGCAAGAACAGCACTTCGTGCAGGTTCAGATGATGTTTCTATGTATTGTCTTGAAAGCCGTGATGAGATGCCGGCAGCAAAAGATGAGATTGAAGAGGCATTAGAAGAAAATATCAGCATTAACAACGGCTGGGGACCAAAAGAGATTATCACTGAAAATGGCAGAGTCAAAGCAGTTGTTCTTAAAAAGTGTACTTCAGTATTTAATGCGGAAAAGAGATTTGCTCCTGTATATGACGAGAATGATACTATTACAATAGAGTGCGATAATGTTCTTCTTTCAATTGGACAGCAGATTATCTGGGGAAATCTTTTAGCAGGAACAAAAGTTGAACTTAATAAAAATGGTACTGCAAAAGCGGATCCTGTTACATATCAGACGGCAGAACCGGATATTTTTGTCGGCGGTGATGTATATACAGGACCTAGATTTGCAATAGATGCAATTGCAGCCGGAAAAGAAGGTTGTGTATCAATTCACAGATTTGTACATAAGGGTCATAGTCTCACACTTGCAAGAGATTTAAGACATTTCATTGAGCTTGATAAGAATAATCTTGACATTGAAGAGTATGATAATGCAAAGAGACAAAGACCGGGCAGAAAATCAGGCGATGCAGCATCAACATACAGGGATTTACGTGAGATATTCACAGAAGAACAGCTTAAAACAGAGGCTTCAAGATGTCTTGGATGTGGTGCTACAGTTGTAGACCCTAACAAATGTATCGGATGCGGACTTTGTACAACAAAGTGCGAATTTGATGCTATACATCTTTCAAGAGACCTGCCTGATGCAAGCCGAATGACAAAATCAGAAGATAAACTTAAAAAGATTCTTCCTTATATGATTAAGAGAGAAATCAAGATTAAGTTTAACAAAGATAAAAAATAAGCAAGCAGGATTTGTGTGCACACAAGTATAGCATGCCACGCATAAGCGTGCCGGATTGGAGAAATTTATGCATGAATTGGGAATTATAGTCCATGTTGCCAAGACATTAAAACATGTAGCATTGCAGGAAAATGTAAGTAAAATCGGCAGTGTCACACTTGAAATTGGAGAAGTGTCAGGCATAGTGGAAAGTTATCTCACAGATTGTTGGGAATACTACCGTAAAAAAGATGAACTTATTGAAGACTCAAAGTTGATAATTGAAAAAATAGAGGCGGTTACGTATTGCGATGACTGTGAAAAGACTTATCCTACAGTGCAATATGGAAGACAATGTCCATACTGTAAAGGTTATAATACGTGGCTTGCGGTAGGAAATGAGTGCAATATAAAAGAAATCGAAGCGTGCTGATAAACAAAGGAGGAGAAATCTATGTTATTTCATGTTTACGGAGGAAATGCTCTCTATCAATGGGGAGCAATGATTTTAGTTCTTGTAGGACTTATACTTTTAAATGAGGTTGCAAGACGTACAAAGCTTGGTGGCCTTATAATATTTGGTGCTGTACCGGTTGTGCTTACAATATATTTTATTGTTATTGCAGCATGTGCGGCAGCAGGACAGACATGGGCTGTTGAAAACCAGACACATGTTTATATGAACAGCTGGTTCCACTATATGAAGCTTTATGCATCACTTGCAGGTTGTATTGGTTTTATGATGATAAAGTATGGCTGGGGAATCGGTAAGACACATTGGTTTAAGGCATATCCGTTTGTAATAGTTGCAATTAATATTCTTATTGCTGTTGCAAGTGATTTTGAATCAGCAATCAACGGATGGTATAAATGGTGGCTTTCATCAGAAGATGTATGGCTTTATGGTGGATGGCACAATGTAATGAATGGTATTGCAGGTCTGATTAACATATTCTGTATGACTGGCTGGTGGGCAGTATATTCATCAAAAGATAAAAAAGATATGATATGGCCTGATATGATATGGGTATATATCCTTGTTTACGATGTATGGAATTTTGCTTATACATACAACTGTCTCCCAACACATTCATGGTTCTGTGGTGTAGCACTTTTACTTGCACCTACAATTGCAGCACTTTGCTGGAACAAGGGTGGCTGGATTATGAACAGGGCAAACACATTGTGTGTATGGTGTATGTTTGCACAGGTGTTCCCTCTTTTCCAGGAAACAATGTCTGACGGAACACAGATTTATCCATGGGCAACACTTACAAAGCAGTATGCTGACGGAACATTAAACGGAATTGCAGCGGGAACATCAGTAAATGCTGACCCTACAGCAATGACAATAGTATCTGCTACAGCACTCATTGTTAATGTGATTGCACTTGCATACATCATTTATAAGTCAGTAAAGACTAAGACAAATCCGTATAAGGGTGAAATTTTTACGGATTTCAGATATTATAAAGCAGCAGCAGACAGGAGCAATATGTAATGACAGACAAAATGAAGATTATTGAAGTTAAGCAGAGTGTATTTGCAGATAATGATGCGGATGCTGAAAAGCTGAGAAAAGAGTTAAAAAGTGAAAAGACATTTCTTTTAAATCTTATGTCGGCACCGGGAAGCGGAAAAACAACAACGCTTGTACAGACGATAAACCGTCTTGAAAAAGATTTAAAAATTGGAGTTATGGAAGCTGATATAGATTCAGATGTAGATGCATATACAATAGCCGAAAAGACCAATGCAAAGTCAATACAGCTTCATACAGGCGGAATGTGTCATCTTGATGCCGATATGACAAGACAGGGCGTTAAGGAACTTGATACAAAAGACCTTGACCTTGCAATCCTTGAAAATGTAGGAAATCTTGTCTGTCCGGCTGAATTTGACACAGGTGCATCAATGAATGTATGTATATTGTCAGTGCCTGAGGGTGATGATAAGCCGCTTAAATATCCGCTTATGTTTACAATTTGCGATGCAATGATAATCAACAAAATTGATGTCTGCGATTATTTTGATTTTGATATGGAAAAAGTGCGTGAGTATGCGTACAAACGCAATCCGAATCTTAAAATATTCCCTATTTCCGCAAAAACAGGTGAGGGAGTAGACGAATGGTGTAACTGGCTTAAAGAAAAAGTTACAGAATGGAATAAATAATTTATTTATCTTAATTGTCTGGCAGGTTTCTGATATCGGTGTACAGGTATCAAAAACCTGCCAGCTTTTGTTATTGAGTTTTATCTATATGCGTGATAAACTTAAAAAGACAGGAAAGCGGTAATCGCATAAAGGAGTAGTATTACTGGTTATGACTAAAAAACAGTTAGCACTTGAAGTTATAGATAGACTAAAAAAAGAATATCCGGATGCAGGCTGTACACTCGATTATGATGAAGCATGGAAGCTGCTTGTAAGTGTAAGGCTTGCGGCACAGTGTACTGATGCGAGAGTCAACGTGGTTGTTGCCGGATTATTTGAAAAATATCCGTCAGTGGCAGCACTTGCCGGGGCAGATGTTGATGATATTGAAAAAATAGTTCATCCATGCGGACTCGGCAAAAGTAAAGCAAAAGACATAAGTGCATGTATGAAAATGCTACATGAACAGTTTAATGACAGAGTACCGGATGATTTTGATTTACTTTTAAAGCTGCCGGGGGTAGGAAGAAAGAGTGCCAATCTTATAATGGGAGATGTGTTTGGGAAGCCTGCTATAGTAACGGATACACATTGCATAAGGCTGTCAAACAGAATTGGTCTTGTAAAAGACGAAAAAGAGCCAAAAAAAGTTGAGATGGCATTATGGAAGATAGTTCCGCCGGAAGAGGGAAGCGATTTGTGCCACAGGCTGGTCTGTCACGGGCGTGATGTCTGTACGGCAAGAACAAAGCCGCATTGCACAAAATGCTGTCTTTTCGATATTTGCAAAAGAAACGGAGTAAAAGAATATGATTAGACAGGAAAGTCTTGAAGAAATATCTGACGGAAAACTTTATTCGGAAAATGACTGTGTAAAGGCAGATACAGGCAATTGTGCCGGGTGCAGGCAGGTATGTTGTAAGGGAATGGAAGCTTCAATAGTGCTTGACCCATATGATGTATACAGATTGACACAAAAGACGGGAAAGTCATTTAACGAGCTTATTAATGATAAGATAGAGATAAATATTGTTGACGGGATTATGCTTCCGAATATGAGAATGGACCCGGATACTAATGCGTGTGGATTTCTGCTTAGTGACAACAGATGTGCAATACATGATGCAAGACCCGGGGTCTGCAGGATGTTTCCGCTTGGAAGATATTGGGAAGATGATACGCATTTTAAATATATTCTTCAAAAAGGACAGTGCAACAAGGACAATCTGTTTAAGATAAAAGTAAAAAAATGGATTGATATGCATGAGGGTGAGCCATACAGGGAATTTATAATTTTATGGCATGTTTATCTCAAGCAGATTAAGAGTGCTGCATTGAATTTAGACGAGCAGCAATTAAGAATTTTGTGCATGTATACATTAAAGACATTTTTTGTCACACCGTATATGTCATCAGATGCAGATGGATTTTTTAGAGAAGTAAGAGAAAGAATCCAGAAAGCATATACTGATTTGGGAATGCGGTAAAATTTTTAAGTAATAAAATATCTGGGCTATATAAAAATAAAGATATAGTCACACATGGAGGGTTTATGAAAAAAGATTTATTTTACATAGGCAGATTTGGCGTTCACGGCTACGGGCTTATGATAGGAATTGGATTTATACTTGCTTTATTTCTGGGAGAATATAGAGCAAAAAAGAAAGGAATGAAAGAAGAAGCGATAATAGATCTTGCAATTATAGCGGCTGTCGGAGGATTCCTTGGAGCTAAGATTTTATATATAATTGTAAGTTTTAAAGAGTTTTTGCAAAATCCGCTAGCCGTAATCGGTTCAGAAGGATTTGTAGTATATGGAGGAATTATTTCGGGTGTTCTTTGCTGCATGCTTTATTGCAAAGTGAAGAAGTTAAAATTCCTGGATTATTTTGATATTGTTATGCCGGAAGTGGCACTTGCACAGGCTTTTGGAAGAATCGGATGTTTTCTTGCAGGGTGTTGTTACGGAAGACCTACAGATTCAGTGTTTGGTGTGGTATTTCCTGAAGACAGTCTTGCACCGGCAGGAATAAAACTGATTCCGACACAGCTTATATCTGCAGCAGGAGACTTTGCGATAGCGATAATCCTCATTATACTCGCAGATGTTGTATTCAAGAAAGCAAAAGAGAGCAGTTTGAAGGCAAAAACGGGATTTGGCATGGTTTCAGGAGATATAGGATGCATTTATATGTTTTTGTACGGAATAGGAAGATTTCTTGTTGAATTTCTACGAAATGACGTGAGGGGGACAGTTGGTAATCTTTCAACATCACAGTTTATTTCTTTGTTTATAGTAGCAGGAAGTATTATTTTATATGTGATAAACCATAAGAAAGCAAGTGCATAATATTATTTTCGTAATAAACCATTGGTGCGTTGTCAGGATAAAGTGTAATCATTCTTACAATATAAATAATAATAGTAATGATTCCTGTTATACATAAAAGAATTGTGAAAATATTATTTGAGCACTTGAAAATATATCTGTTTAAAATGCCATAAATTAACAGCGGTATCCATAAAAATATGGATGGACTCCAGTAAAATGCGTCTTTGAAATGAAATGTCAAAAGGTTTACAAACGCTCTTGTCATACCACATCCGGGGCATGGAAATCCGGTTATTATTGAAATCAGGCATATTTTATGAAATAATAGATTTAACGAGATAAATGCAATGATAAATATAATGATGAAAGTTTTGATGTGCATTATATCGTTGTAGATATTTTTAAGTATATTTTTCAATGTCGGTATCCTCCGTCAAAAGTTTTGTTGTAGATGCCGCAGAAGGGTATTTATTAAGAATCTTAGTATAAATAATACAATAGATTAAATAAAATTGAAAGGGGTAGAAAAATTGAAGGAAACAAAGAATGAATTGTTACAATTTGTTGGAGGGATTGTAATGCTTGCTGTGGGATTATTTATTTTTTCACAGAAAGTGATTGTACATTCAAGCTGGTTTGGTTATGGCGGATTTTCAGTAGCAGGAATCCGTATCAGTTCAGGTCTTGTGATAGTTCCGCTTATTATCGGAATTATATGGATGTTTGCGACAAGTTCGTTTGCATCGAAAGTATTTACTGCTATTTCTGTGATTCTTATACTTGCAGCAGTAATACTTAATACAGATATCCGTCTTGTAACAATGTCTTTATATGAGTGGGTTTTAATTCTTGTTCTTATATTTGGTGGGGCAGGATTTGTTGCCAAAGTGTTGTTTGCATCAAATAAAAACAATGGCGATTCAAAGAAAAACAACAAGTCTGTCAATGAATTTAAGAATGATGCAAAGAGCATTGATGATGAACTCGATGCTATGAAGAAGAATATTAAATAATTGAATGTAAATAATTGAACATAAAAAACTGCTGACCGTTATTTATCCGGGTCAGCAGTTTTTTTATGCCTGAAGTTTAGTACTGACAGTTAAAATTAAAGTACCTTTGAGAGGAAATCCTGTAATCGTGGTGTCTGAGGATTTTCAAAAAGCTCTTTTGGAGTATTTTCTTCCATGATTTTGGTGTCAGCAAAGAACATACAGCGGTTAGCTACTTCTTTTGCAAATCCCATCTCATGTGTAACTATAAGCATTGTCATGCCTGATTCGGCAAGCTCTTTGATAATTCCGAGAACTTCACCGACCATCTCAGGATCAAGTGCCGATGTTGGTTCGTCAAAGAGCATAACATCAGGATTCATAGCCATGGCACGGGCAATGGCAACACGCTGTTTCTGACCGCCTGAGAGCATGTTAGGATAAGTGTCAGCCTTGTCGGAAAGCCCTACACGTTCAAGAAGTTCCAATGCTTTCTTATTAGCTTCTTCTTCGCTCATAAGCTTTAACTGGACAGGAGCAAGCATGATATTTTTCTTTACTGTCATATTAGGGAAAAGGTTAAAATGCTGGAATACCATTCCTATTTTTTCCCTAAGTTTGTTAATATTAATATTTTTATCGGTTATATCTGTTCCATGAAAATAAATATGGCCTTCTGTAGGTTTTTCAAGGAGATTGAGTGAACGTAAAAATGTTGATTTACCGCAGCCTGATGGTCCGATAATTGCAATTACTTCACCCTTTTTTACTGTTGTATTGATATTTTCAAGTACAACATGGTCGCCGAAAACTTTTTTCAAGCCTTCAACTTTTAAGATAATATTATCGTTTGAGTTATTATCGCTCATTGCTTCTTAATCTCCTTTCAAGTTTTTTAACCAGTGCCGAAAGAATTACAACCATTACAAGATAAACTAATGCTACAACAAGAAGTGGGAGCATTGCATCATAAGTGATACTTCTTATAATATCTCCGCCTCGCGTAAGGTCTGTAAGACCGATATAACCACTGATTGAAGTCTCTTTTAAGAGAACAATAAATTCATTGGCAAGTGCAGGAAGTACATTTTTAAATGCCTGAGGAAGTATTACATATATAAAAGTCTTTTTGTATGAAAGACCAAGGCTGCTTGCAGCCTCAAACTGTCCGTTGTCGATTGACATAATTCCGGAACGGAAAATTTCGGCAACGTAAGCACCTGAGTTAATACCGAATGCAAGAATTGCTACAAGTATTTTGTTAATACTTACTGAACCAAATATTACATAATAAATAATCAGGAGCTGAACCATAGTTGGTGTACCACGGATTATTGTAAGGTAGAGGTTACATATAAAATTACCTATTTTAAGAGTTCCTGTCTTATCGTGTGTTGAACGTATAACAGCAACTACAAAACCTATCACGATACCCATAAGAGCAGCACAGAATGCAATTAAAACAGTATTTTTCAAACCTGTAAGCACAAACTGATATCTGTTATCTGTAAGGAAATCATTTTTGAATTTTTCAACTACATTGCCGGAATTCTTAATGGCATCATTATCTCTTACGATTACAACCTGTTTTGAAGTTGTATATGTATCAGAGAAATCAATATTTTTAAGTCTTTTGGCTGTTACGGTCATTCCGGCAGCACCGAAGTCGGCTTTTCCTGACTGGACAGCGGTAATGATTGAATCAAATTCCATATCTTCAATCTTTAAGTTCATTCCAAGATAATCAGCGACAGCCTGAGCCATATCGGCATCAATACCGACTATCTTACCGTTATCATAATATTCGTATGGCTTAAAGTAAGCGTTTGTAGCCATTACGAGAGTGCCGTTACGCTTTACACCGTCAGGTGAAATATAAGGTGTTTTTCCGGCATTTTCACCGATATAATTGTCAATGATTTTATCAAGAGTGCGGTTTGCTTTAATTACATTTAATGCCTCGTTAATGGAAGCTTTAAGCTCAGGCTTGTTTTTTGAGATACACATGGCGTAATCTTCTGTAACAAATTCTTCATTAAGTATCATAAGTTCAGAATTTGTCTTGACAAATGATTGTGCAGGCTGGACATCAATAACAACGGCATCGATTTTACCCTGTTTTAATGCAAGGATTGCATCGTTACCTTTATTATAACGTTCAACTACTGTGCCGGAACCATCTTCTTCATAGTCAGAAACTAATGTGTCACCTGTAGTTCCAAGCTGTACACCGATTTTCTTGCCGGATAAGTCATCAACGGAAAAAACAGTATTTTCCGGAACAGATGATTTACATCCGGTAAGAATAAAAAGCGACATTATGCAGCATAGTGCTGCGAGCATATATTTTCGCATTTTCTCCTCCTTTTGTATTGCGATATTCTTCTAAACATATTAACATTATTGCATAGTGTAAATCAAGTTAAGATTTGGATGTCAGGCATCGTAATCTTATGAAATAAATGGTATGTATGAAAGGCAGAAGTATGAAAATAGTTACACCACATTATTATAAAGATTTTAAGTGCATTGCAGGTGCGTGTACCGATACATGTTGTGCGGGATGGGACGTAGATGTAGATGATAAATCCTACAGATATTATAAGACTGTGGATGGAAATTTTGGCAAAAGGTTAAAGAGTGTCATGGTTCCCGAAAAAGAAGGAGGCTGCACATTTACACTTCAAAACGGAAGATGTCCGTTTCTTAACGATAATAATCTGTGTGATTTGTATATTGCATTGGGAGAAGACAAGCTGTGTGATACGTGTGCGGAATTTCCGCGATTTATTAATGAATACGGAAGTGTGAAAGAGATAGGAATTGCACCATCATGCAAGACGGCTGGCGAGATAATATTTAATTATGATAAAGTTCTGACATTTGACGAGGAAGAGGACGGTAAGCCGCTAACAGGCTATAATGATATAGATGGTTTTTTGTATATGCAGCTTCGTAATGCAAGGAAATGTGCATATGATATTATTCAGAATAAAAAATATACACCTGATGAAGTCTGTCTTATACTTATTGAATATGCTATACGCATACAGAAGCATATGGATGATGAAAGGGACGATTTGATTGCCAATGTTGTAAAATCTTTTAAAGATGAAAAAATACTTGATAAGATTATAGCTGATGCAAAGAAAAAGAAAACATATGATTCATTCAGAGGCTTTAAAGATATAGGCAGATTTTTTGAAAAGTTTGACGGAATGGAAGTGATTAACCCGGATTGGCTGAAGTATTGTGATATTCAGGAAAAGTTTATGAAATCTTGTCATGATGGTTCATCATATGAAAAATATGTAATTGATTTTGAGGAATATTATAATGACAGACAGTTTGAGTACAGGCAGCTTCTTATGTACTATATTTACCGGTATTTTCTGGATGCAGTTTATGATATTAATATTGTGCTTAAAGTAAAAAATGCGATAATCGGATATGCGGCATTACGACATCTTGATGTTGCAGCGTGGGCGGCTAATGGCAAAAAACTTTCAAAGACCGAGCAGGTTGATATTGCACATCTTTATTCAAGACAATTTGAACATTCATATACTAATTTTGAAAAATATAGTGAGAAATTCATGAGCATGAGATGTTACGGATATAGCAGCTTAAGAAGAATGATGGTATGAGTTATAAAAATAAATAAAAATTATAAAAAAGACAATTATCAATAAAAAAAGGATAATTGTCTTTTTTTATGCAAAAACAAACATTCTGCGTCGTGAAAACAGCGTTTTACGTTGAATTACACCATTTTAGTTTTTGCTTAATATATAATAAGAACAGCAAAAAAATTATGAATCCAGCAAAAATTGAGGAAGAAATTATTCTGAATTTATTAAAAAGTGTATTGACAGAAAAATACCGGGGGGGGGTAAAATAAATTTGGTATAAAATATTATTTTTGGAGAAAAGATGTTTTTTAAAAATAAATTAGAAAGATTGTTAGAACGAATCTGCGTGATAGTTTTATGTGTAATCACGGCAGTGATGGCAATACCTGTAAAATCGGTGACAGCAGCAGGTTCGGCATCGGTGGTTTTGGAGATTTTACATGAAGGGGATACTGTTAATGTAAAGCTTGAGATGGTATCAAATCCCGGAATTGCGGGAATGTCGTTTAAGCTGTGCTATGACAGCAGTTTATTAAGTATTGTTTCAGTTGATGAAACTTTGGATAGTTTTATATCATCAATTATAAATCCCGACGGGGACGGATTTGTGGGATACGCATATGCACAGGCAAGGGATTGTAAAGACACGGGAACTGCGTTTTCAATAACCTTTAAAATAAATCGCGAGAATGAGAAAGAATTAACTTATGAGTCGGTTTATATTGATGAATTTGACACTTGCGATTCTAATCTTGAAGATGTCAATACAGACATAAAAGTACAGTTTTCAGATAAGAACGCACAGAATATACAAAATAAACAGAATTTACAGAATACGCCGGAAGAACAGGCTGGAGTTAAAGGTCAATCAGACAGTAAAAACAATGAAACTTTAAAAGATATGAATTCCAACAGCGGCAAACATGAGAGTATCAGTAAAGATATAAATGGTACAGAAGAAAATAGTGTTTCTTTAATAGAGGTAAATTCATCAGATACGGTTAAATCAACGAATGTAATAATTGTAATTGTTATAGCTGTAGTAGTAATTGCAATTGTGGCATTGTTGCTTTTAATAAAGAAAAAATCAGGGAAAACAGGAGGAGTTAAAAAATGAAGAGAAAAAGCAAAGCAATTATAGCTGCATTTTTAAGCTTATGCCTTATTGCAACAACTGTTATAGTGTCAACAGGCAATGCATTTGCAGGCGATGCAAACGTAGGAGAGCTTGCTGTAACTTCAGCACAGGGCTATGAAGGGGATACAGTAAAAGTAACTGTATCATATAACAATAATCAGGGAACAGCGGGATTTGAATTCAGAATGTATTATGATCCGGATGTATTGGAATTAGTAAAGACAACATTATCGGAAGATGTATTTATCGAAGATGTAGTTATATTGGGAGATAAAAATGCTGATGAAAAAATGACAAATTTTGTATCTTATGCAGTTGCAATGGCAAAAGAGAACAAAAAGAGCGGAGAATTGTATACAGTAGAATTTAAAATTAAAGATGGTGCCGCAATAGGAAATACAGAGTTAAAAATAACAGATTTAGTACCTTCTAATTTTGATGGTGATTTGATAACGGTAAATTCAAAAAACTCTTATGTAAAAGTATTATGCAAGCATGCAGATACAGAAGAAGTTATAAAAGAAGCTGTAACATGTACAAAGGACGGCGTAACAGAAGTCAGATGTAAAAAATGCGGCGAATTAGTTGATACAAAGACAGTTAAGTCAACAGGCCACAAGTTCGGCGAATACAAAGTAGTTACAGAGGCAACATGTTCAAAAGACGGATTAAAGAGAAGAACATGCAGTGTATGTAACGAGGTAGAAGAGGTAAAGATACCGGCAACAGGAAAACATACAGCAGTAACAGAGATAACAAAGAAAGCAACATGTACAACAGCAGGCGAAAAAGTAACAAAGTGCAGCGTGTGTGATAAGGTGCTTTCAACAGAAGAAATCCCTGCAACAGGCCACAAATATAGCGATTATGTTATAAAAAAAGACGCAACGGAAACAGAAGATGGTATTCTTGAAAGAACATGTACTGTATGCGGCGAGACAGAAAAAGTAACAATTCCAAAACTGGAATCATTAAAAACGGAAGTTAAAGATGAAAAGGCAGAAAATCCTTTGGCATCACAGTATACAAAAGGCGAAGATATTACATTTACTGCTATAGGCATCGGAATGGATAATGTAAATCCTCAGGCAGGCGATATGAGATATGTACCTGTAAAATGGAGCATTAATCCGAGTGGTGAATGGACATCTGCACCGTATACAGCAACATTTGCAGTAGCTAATGCAGGTGATTATGAACTTAAAGTTGTATACAACCGTGAAGTTTACAAGGATGGAAAATGGATAGCAGACGGAGTGACAATCACATCAAAAACAGCAATAACTATAGCAGAAAAGGCAGAAACACCTGATAATGGAAATAACGGAAACACAAATAATGACAGCACAACACCATCAGGAGATGCCTCAACAGATAATAATGCATCAGTAAGCACAGGTGATACATCAATTTATGTAATGATTATGGCAGTAATAATGATGATGGCTTCTGCAGCAGTAATAGTTGAAAAGTCAAGAAAAGCTGCTAAGTAATTATTAATATAAAGTGTAAGAAACATCAGATGTAAAATTTTAATAATTATAAAAACAGGTGGACGGAGGGAAACTTTCGTCCGCTTTTTTTTATAGGAATATTTTTGAAATGGGGAATGTTATGGGAAAAGCATACACATATAAAAAGACAATTAAACGTGCGGCATGTGTAATGCTGGCGGCGGGATTGGTATTTACGGGATGTCCGAAGGTCTTTTTGAGCCAATCTATATTAAAAGTGCATGCGGCACAGGGGTATGAAAGCCTGGTTAAATCATGTATAGACAATATTAATACATTTGATGCAGATGATGAAAATACATATTTAACAGAGATAATTAACGGATTGGAAAGTGATGAAATTGATGCGGCAAATAAATATGTTGAAGAATTAATGCGGCAGAGTGATTATTATTGGCTGAATTTGTGTTTTATAAGCGATTTTATCGGAAACAGTGTTCTTTGGTACTCTGTAAAAGATAAATATGTAAATAAAGATAATACAATAGATAAAATAACAGCAAAAAATGATTATATTAAATTACATACAAGACTTGATAACGGTGAATGGAAAGAATTGCTTGCGGAAGAAATAGATAAAGCATGCGGAAGAATAGATATTTCGGATTGGAGATTCACCACAGAAAAAACTGCGGAAATGTATAGATATTTGAATGATTTAAGAGTTTCCGACAGACAGTATTATTGGATTGATTCTGTTAAAATCAGTGATGATGGTACATATATTAAAAGTGTGCTTGTCTCTGCTAAAGATAAATACACAAATGAAAATAATCAGACGATTAATAAAGAACAGGCAGGAAATGATTTTGATGTATTACAGAAACGGTTAAAAAACGGAGAAGAAATGAAAATTATTGAGGAAAGAATAACTGAAGGTAAGTATTCGGTGGCTTTGCCATATAATGTTTATACTGTTCAGTTAAGAGACTTAAAAATAAATAAGGACAGAGCAGGTGATATATACAATTATGTCGGATATTTGAGCACGAAACCCCAATATTCTTACATAAATTTTATTTTACGGGAATATGACGAAGATTATCTTGCGGCATTATCATTAACGGTTCCTGCTGAATTTTTTAACGAAGAAAACAAATTTGATGAGAAATTATCTTACGCTAAATATAATAAATTCAACAAAAGAATAGCAGACCTTACGGCACAGATAGATGAAAGTATGTCGGATTTGGAAAAAACGCTGGCGATATATGAATGGGCAATGAGGGAATGTGAATATGATTATAAAAATTTTGTTTTAGACACGATTCCTACAGAAAGTTATCAAAAAGAAGGTGTGGTTTATAACGGACTGGCTGTGTGTAGCGGATATGCAGACTTTATGGAATATATGCTTAGAAAATATAAAATAAACAATTATATTGCATCTTCATCGGATTTGGATCACGCATGGAATATAGTTAATTTGGATGGTATCAACTATCATCTTGATGCTACATGGGATGATGAGGGAAAAGATTCGTTTTGGGAAGGTGTATATAATACAGATTACTTTTTGAAAAGTGATGATGAAATTACAGAATTGAACCATTACGGTTGGTCAGAGACAGTAAAGTGTGATAAAAGCGATTCATATGAGGGCTATATTTTCAGAAATAAAAACGCTAAGCAATTTAATTATTACAATGGTTATTGGTATTATATATGCAATACAAAGACGATTGTAAAATCAAAAATAGATGGAAGCGAAGCCACGGATTTTAAAACATTTAAGGAAATCATCGGTATGTATATTTATGATGATTATATGTATATTGCAACGCGTAAAGATGTATATAAAATCAATATGAAAAATCAATCCGAATCGGAAGTTATATTCAAATGCGATGAAAATGAAGGATTTGATTATATTGATGAATTTGTATTAAAACAGGGAAAAATAAAAATTGACAGCCCAAGTAATACAAAGATTTTTGAACTTCCTGAGATTGCGTATACACCTGCTGTTCCTGTTACCTATGGTGATGCCAACGGTGACGGAAAAATCGACAGCCGCGATGCTGTATTAATCAAAAAATACGTTGCGGGATTCACAGGGTTTACAATCGGCCTTGAAGCGTCAGATGTCAACGCCGACGGCAAAGTTGACACAAGAGATGCTGTTAAGATTCTTAAAAAGATTGCTGGTTTTGATGTGACACTCGGAGCGGCATAAATGAAAAACATGCGTAAAATGTATAAATCCGAAGCGGATTTTTAAAAATAAAATTGTATTTATAAGATAAAAGGAGGATTGATTTATGCGTATCAGACAGGAAATTATAATTAAATTTCTTTCGGCAGCGATGGCAGTGTTACTGATATTTTCGGGTATATTCGGCGGGCTTGGATATAGGGTATATGCGGCACAAACCACTTATCCTGAAAATGACACAGTGACGATTTCGGATAATGAAAAAGAAAACAAGTACCCTGAGATAACACCTGAAAGCACAAGTTATTTATATTGCTACAATCAGCTTGCAACTTGGGATTCTGGTGAGACCATGCAGCGATATTATAAAGATTTAAGGGATATATGCTGGGATTTTTATAACGGAGAGCTGGAAGCTACATATGAACTTATTTGGGAAGATGAAAATGACAGTAGTAATAAGGTTTATGAATGGTGTATAGACAAAGCATTACATAAAACCGATTACAATCTTACAGAAGATGAGTATGCAGTTACGGAAACGGCTTTGTTTGGAGATATGCCTATATTTTATTTTTTATTTGTAAGAAGCGGTTATCAGTCAAAATATGATGGAACTCCTGATTATACTTCAGCAAGGCAGAAGATAACGATACCATTTGGCGATGATTTAAAGGTCTATTTTGTAAACAGGGATTATGACGGTATGAACTATAAAGATAAATCACGAAGAGAGGAATGTAAAAAAGAAATAGAGGCAAAATTACATTATATATATGATTTAACACAAAAATATAAGACAAAATATGACAAACAGCAGGTTGTATTTCAGGAAATAAGCAGAGCGTCTGATTACAATAGCTTTAATGAGGAAGATGAGGTTAATTATTACAGCCATAGTGTAATTGGTAATGTAGAAGAAAAAGATATTGTATGTGAAGGATATGCAAAGTCTGTACAGATGTATTTGAATTATTGTAATGTTGAAACAATTGCCATAACAGGAATAGCTATTGGAATTGGTCATGTGTGGAATGCGACGGTTTTGGATGATGGAAAATGGTATTATTCTGATTTGACATGGAGCGATGATACATATAAAGAAAACAGCAACCAATCATATTCCAGATGGATTGGAAGTAATTCATCACAAGTTAATATTCCTAAAAGATATTTTGATATGACTCATAATCCGTTTCTTACATTTCAATTACCTGAGACAGCACAGGATGATGTCTATATGAGACCATATGATGAGTATGTGACGTACGATATACAAAAACAAAAACCAGTACAGGAAATAAAAGAACAATTAATTGATAAAATAACTGAATGTATTATAAAAGGTAAAACGCAGGTTGATATTTTATATGATGAAAGCCGCGATTATGATGTAATGAGTTACATAGTGTCCTCAATTAATGATGCAATAAGTAACATAAATGAAAAAACAGGTGATACATGGTGTGAAACGTATCCATGGGATTATTCTTCAGTATCACATTATGAATTACTTGATGATAATGGAAATAAACTTTTGGATACAAATGGTGAATCAGTTTATAAACGTAGATTTATTTTGTCATTATCTAAAAAAGAAGAACAAGACGGATATTTGATAAAAAAATATAATTTTCCGTATAACTGTGTTGAGTTGACAAGCATTGGACAAATATATAATCAGCAAAAAACATTTATTGTACCACAAAAAATAGAAAATCAAGATTTAATGATTTTTGCACCTGATAATATTTCAGGATTTAATTGGGATAAAGTTATATTCCAATCAAATATGAAAGTTATATATGAAAGAAGTTTCCAATTTTCAGGTATATCAAGTGTAAAATTAAATGATGGATTAAAGCAGATAAAATATGGAGCATTTTCGGAATGTAGAAATTTGAAATCTGTATATATACCTGAAAGTGTAAATGTAATAGAAAACTATGCTTTTGGATATGTATTTGGTGACAATGGTTTTGAAAAATCAGATGGTTTCACAATTTACGGTGAAGCAGGCTCAGCAGCACAAAAATATGCTGAAGATAACGGATTCACATTCATTGAGGGCAGAATGAACGAAATAACCTACGGTGATGCCAATGGTGACGGAAAAATCGATAGCCGTGACGCTGTAGTAATAAAAAAATACGTTGCGGGATTCACAGGATTTACAATCGACCTTGATGCAGCAGATGTCAATGCCGACGGAAAAGTTGACACAAGAGATGCCGTAAAGATACTTAAAAAGATAGCAGGTTTTGATGTGACGCTCGGTGAAGCGTAATGAAAGTTTAAATATAATAATATTGATATGGCGGCTGCGAGTCGTCATGTCAATTAATACAGGAGGATAGTTTATGAGAATAAAAAAAATCACAAAAAAGACATGTAAAAGCATAGCATGCATTGCACTGTCAGCAGGACTTGTATTTACAGGACTTCCGTTTGCTGGAGCAAATTCAGGAAACAGTAAATGGCAGAAGAGTACAGCGACAGGACTTATGCAGGTTCAGGCGGCACAGACAACTTATGATTACACGGTTGGCAATTCAACGTACACTTACACAATTTTGACAGATGATACTGTTAAAATAACAAAATACAAAGGAACAGACGAAAGTATTGTTATTCCTTCCGAGATAGACGGTAAAAAGGTGACGGTTATAGGAAGTTCGGCATTTTATGGATTTAAAAGTCTTAAAAATATAGAAATTCCTGATGGAATTACTTCGATTGAAAACTATGCTTTCTGCCAATGCTGGTCAATAACGAGTCTTTCGGTTCCTGAAAGTGTTACAAGCATTGGAACGGGTGCGTTTAGATTTTGCGGTGATTTGAAAGAGATAAAGCTTCCATCAAATCTTACTGTTTTATCAGACAGCCTTTTTGGAGCTGATGCAAATCTTGAATACATAACATTTGGTGATGCTGAAAAAACAGATACAGTCATTATACCTGAAACGGTTCAAAAAATCGGTAATTACGTATTTATGAACTGTGAAAAAATAAAAAATATCAAGCTTCCGTCAAATCTAAAAAGTATAGGAAAAACCTGCTTTCAAGGCTGTATCTCATTAACAGGCCTGTTTATACCTCAAAGTGTAGAATCAATAGGAGGCGGAATTTTTGGAGATTGCGATGCTTTACAAAGTGTTGAGATTGAGGATGAAAATAATAATTTCATATTCAAAGACGGAATATTATACGATGTGAAAAATGGAATACTTGTCAGTGCGGTAAACTCACTGATACCAGAAAAAGTAATCGTAGACGAATGTACAAAGACTATAGATTATTCTGCATTTGCTGATTGTAATAATCTTTATGAGATTGAAATACCACAGGGAGTTGTAAACATTGGTGAAAAAGCGTTTGCAAGACTTGATAATTTGAAAAATATTGACATTCCTGACAGTGTTACCAATATTACGACGTTGGCATTTTATAGATGTAACGGACTTGTTTCGGTACAAGTTCCCGGAAGTGTAACAGCAATTAAAAATGGTACGTTCAGGGAATGCAATAATTTAAAAAAAGTTATATTAAATGAAGGTATAACAGGCATTGAACAGTATGCATTCTATGACTGTGAATTATTAGAAGAAATCAGTATACCAGGTACAGTAACTACTGTTGGTAACTCTGCATTTTATAGATGTAAGAACTTAAAAAGTATTGAAATACCTGAAGGAGTTACAAAGATAGATGGTTCGGCATTTATTTTTTGTTCGTCACTAGAGCAGATTAAATTGCCACAATCACTTATGTCAATAGGTTCGGGTGCATTTGACAACTGCACATCACTTATATCAGTAGAACTTCCGGATAATGCTATAATTTCAAGCAATACATTTAAGGAATGCAAAAATCTTTCTGATATAGTCATTTCGGATACCAATAATAACTATATTGTAAAAAATGGCATTTTATACAACAAAGCTATGACAAGTGCAATTTATTGTATTCCTGCATCAGGAGTTGAAGAAATTAGTATAGAAAACGGAGTTACTACAATAGATAGTAATCTGTTGTTTAGTGGGAATGTAAAAAAGATTAACATTCCAAAGTCAGTTACAAAAATAAATGCGGCTGCATTTATGTATTGTTATGATTTGCAATCAATTAATGTAGACAGTCAAAATGACAAGTATATGTCTGAAAAAGGGATTTTATATAATAAAGATATGACAAGAATACTGTGTTATCCTGCCGGTATTAAAGCCACAGAATTTTTTGTGCCTGATACAGTAAAAACTATCGGGGATTTTGCATTTTATGGCACAAAGGCTTTGGAGAGCATAAATATTCCTGACAGCGTTACGAATATTGGCACGGATGCTTTTGGAGAATGCAGCGGACTAAAAGAAGTAGTAATTCCGGATTCTGTGACAAGCATGGGAGAGGCTGTATTTTATAAATGTACTTCATTGGAAAAAGTAAAACTTTCTGTCAATATAACAAGTCCTAATCCTGCTGTTTTTCAGTATTGCTCAAATTTGAAGGAAGTGGTATTGTCTGAAAATATGCAGTTTTTAGGGGATTTTATGTTTTCGTATTGCACGCAGCTTACAAATATTGTATTGCCTGATACATTAACTTCTGTTTTAAGAAGTGCATTTCAAAATTGTGATAATCTTAAAAATATTACAGTTCCTAAAAATGTAACAACAATACGGGATTATGCTTTTGGCTATTATTATGATGAACAGAGTGCAATATATAAAAAATATGATGATTTTACGATATCAGGCTATGCTGGAAGTAAGGCACAGGAATATGCCGAGGCAAATGGAATCAGATTTATTGAGCTTAACGAAAAAGAGACTACAGACGGAATCAAGATAGAATATTCAAAAGACGATTCTTCAATAGGAGGAGACAATGAAGAAAAAATTAGTCTTGAAAGCAGGCAGCTTACAGAATCGGACGAAGAATATTCAAAGATTGATTTTACAGGAAAAATAGAAGATTCAGATGTAAAACCTGAAGACGTAAAATCTGTTACATATGAGATTTCGCTGAAAAACGAGAGCGGACAGACAGTTCAGCCGTCCGAAAAAGTCACAGTTAAAATACCTGTTCCTGATGGTTACATGGGAGAGAACTGTAAGGTTTATTATGTGAATGAAAAAGGTAAGTTTACTAATATGAATGCAGTTTGTCAGAATGGATTTCTGATTTTTGAGACAGGACATTTCAGTACATATCTTGTAACAGAGACTAATATAAAGACAGTTTCTGAAATAACCTACGGTGATGCCAATGGTGACGGAAAAATCGACAGCCGTGACGCTGTAGTAATTAAAAAATATGTTGCGGGATTCACAGGATTTGCAATCGACCTTGAAGCATCGGACGTCAATGCCGACGGAAAAGTTGACACAAGAGATGCAGTAAAGATACTTAAAAAGATAGTTGGATTTGATGTGACGCTCGGTGAAGCGTAAATTTAACAACCCGAGTTTGTCAAGTAAAGTGTGTAAATTTTTATTATTTTTTATGGCGGTCATTTTTTGACCGCCATTTTCATTGCTTTATAGGAAAGTTCTACTTTCGTCGAACTTTTGAATGAAAATAGCCCGCA
>ENA-UOOD01001333-UOOD01001333.1-human-gut-metagenome-genome-assembly--contig:-CS67-NODE-1333-length-25621-cov-6.188688_pt1 | contig 25621 bp, 19 predicted proteins | sample MGYA00242464_ERZ724011 | MGnify/ENA metagenome assembly ERZ724011 | reverse complement strand
ATATATCTCAGGTTAGTGGCGTTTTTTTGAAGAGTCAATGTCAGTGCAGTTGCACCGGTATACTCACGAAATTATTAATGCCTTGTCGGTACGGAAACTGTTTTAAGCAGTGTTGGCGATATGTTTTACGGTACAGCTTTAATAATCAGTCTGTCGAAAAACCTATATATTTTTTGAAAATGAGTGTTTAGCGTTGCTTACCAAAAGTTTTGTAGGACGCAAAGCCCACAAAGCGTTCTTATAGGGATAGAGAATTTGCTCTGTTTTTCATATAAACAGGCTTGTTTTATAAGCAAAGCCGTACTGTTTTTAAGCAGTACGGCTGTAATTTTTAAGACCACCTTGCCGTGGTATGACGATGAAACCCGCACATAAAGTACGGTGGGTAACTTTCCCCCGATTGTTTCACGCTCCCTTCTTCCGCAGGGCGGGAGGTCTGCAATCCGCAAACGGAGAGAAATCCCTATTAAAGAGTGTCGGATCATATGAAATCATACTGAAGCGAACAAGGCAGTGTATTAACTTTTATTCTTCCTCTTCGTCAAGCTCTTCAAACACGTTGAAGAATTCCTTGGCTACACGGTCGTATTCCTTATCGTCATCTATTGTTGACAGGTAAACCTCATCGTTCTTGTTTACTTCCTTCAGGATAACGTAAACGTCGCTGTCGGCGTTCTCGTCTTCTTCTTCGGGAATAACGGCGCAGTATGAGCAACCGTCAACCTCAATGCGTCCGATAAGCTCAAATGTAACGGTATCGCCGTTTTCGTCCTCGAGGTCTATATATTCGGCAGTGTCTAAGTCGTTGTCTGTGATGTTTTCGATTTCTGACATTGTTTATTCCTTCCTTTTCCGAGGACCGTTTCAAGACCTCTGTTCTGTATATAATTTTACACGAAACCAAAGGTGTTGTCAAGAGGTATTTTATGATTTTCTCACAATACTATTCCTGCACAGGTCAAATTCCCTAAAAATAGCAAATCGACGCATTTTTAAGTTATAAACATAGATTAAATACGCTGATATTGTGTAAACTGTGTAACTATGTGACTAATATACAAAACCACGATGTGCAATTTGTACAGTTTTAATTCAGAAAAGTGTTGACTTATGCCGTTTGATGTGTTATCATATAGACAAGGAAAAGGAAAGTTCCCCAGACAGAATAAAACATCTTCATACTGACTATTTAACACGATAAAGAGGGTTTTATTCAACATATATACGATTCGGAAACCGTATATAAATAAAGTCGGATAGGAGGCGAGTCCAATGGGTCAGGAAAAAAGTGAGTCACAGCAGTCTGTTGAGGCTCGCAACATAAAGTAAGAAGTGAATAGTACGATGACAATACTCATACGGTACTCATCGACACACATAATAAAAGGGTTTTGACCTTTAATTGCGAGTAAAACGGCTACCGGACAAAGAAAACAAGAAACCTTATAGCGATTTGAAAAATCGCAGATTTCCGCAAAAGCGTTTATTATATACAGCTTTCAAGGTAAATACAGGTAAGGTGATTGAGATGTACAGTTCAAGACATTCAAAGAGGCAGTTCTACTGATAACAGCTTAATATCCTGCATCGGCAGAAGTCGATACAGAGGATAAAAAGAGCAGCTGATAAAGCTGAAAGAAGCTGATTTGAGCTCTTAAGGATGTGTTTCAAATGGTAATATACGCTGACTGCATAATAAAGCATCAAAGAATGGTGCTTAACGAAGAAAGACAGTGAGGTATAGTCCAATGTACTGACAACGTACAGGTAGTATAAACTACGAAATAATATAAAAGTCGGTTAAGTTTAACGGCAGACAGGAAGCTGGTAGGATGATACCACGATGATGGCTGCAGAATATGCGAAGAACGCATAAAGCGAGGCAGTAAGCCGATAACCGATTCGACAATTGAATATAACAATAACGGACGGGCTTTGGAGTATGTGTTGCTTCAAAGCCCGTTTTGATTGCGCACATAACTTGCACTTACCGACAAAAAGTGGTATAATCAGAAAAACTCTGATAAAGGAGATTACTATGATAAAATTACCGAAGATGTATACAGCAAATTCAATTAAAGCGATGCACGAGAAGCTTAACCTTGATGCACAAACAGTAATGCTGTTATATGATTATTTTGATGCGTTTTCAAATTTTTATGAGATGTTACCTTTGAAAGACGCATATAAGATAATCAAAAAACAAAATGATGAATTAAAGCTGACGGAAGAAGGTTTTATTGCTTTTTCTGAGATAGCAAGGCACGAGGAGCATTTCTATTTTATACTCGGCAGTGAAGAGACGGACAAGAACAGAAAAAAGAGTAAGCCGATGGAAAGAACAATCGTAAACGAATCGTTGGTGCTTATTGACGAAATATTTTATAAAATGATGGTCACTTCTCAGAAAGGCAAGCCACTATTTGTTCCGGCGAAAAATAAGCTGCTCAGATATGTTGATGATTCTTTTATAGAAGAAAATGAGTATACAACGGCTCTGTATGATTTCTTTGTGAATAATATGAAATTAGGCGAGTCAGATGCATGGGATACTGTCGGCGATTGTATTCTGGAAATAAAAAACGGTGAAAATCCTCTTGAAGAAGTGCTCAGCTATCTTGATTATCGCAAACTTTTGCCGGAGGAGAAAAATCTAAGTGAGTTGATAAGCATTATATCACGTTTGAATAACTTTACTAGAACACCGGTAAATCGTGGATTTACACCTGTTGAGCTTAATCAACTCGGCAGAGGTCTGTCTGCCGACAGTGTAGTTTTTGAGGAAGATGATTTGATACCGCAAGCCGTTTTTAATTCAAACAGCGAATCGTCAAAACAGTAAACAGGATAATTATAAAGCAAGCCGTTGGCGCTGTGTTGTGCGTCAACGGCTTGCTTTTGTTATCAGTATATTTCCTGTTCAAGATTTCTGAACATATCGTCATCGAAAAAATCCGTAATGGTTATCCGGAGTTGTTTGCAGGGAACGGGAACGTGTGCAAATTCTGTCGGAAAAGTGCGGTTTTTGAATAATTGCTTGACTATCTCTTTTCAGAATGTTAATCTTTATTCAGCCTTTAAATCGGCTTATATATTGAATAAGAAGCATAGGAAAAAATTACAGTTTTCGTTCAGGCAAAATTAGCTGTAACATAAAATATAAGCACATAAATAAAGCTTTTTATAAAAATCGGAGATACCGTCTACAGCTAAAAGTAACCACAGACGATCTGACGGATTTTGCGGTTGTTGTTAAAGCGCCGTAAGATTCAATTGCGAGGAGGTAAATATGTATAAGAAATCAGGTTCTAAACTGAAAACGATCGCACTTCTTATCAGAGTGTTCGGTTTTATAGTAGCATTAGCTTCCGCTATAGCTTGCTGGAGCATAGCAGGGAATATCAGCAGTTACAATGAAACTTTAAAGAGCGTTATGATAGGTGCAGGATTCGAGATAGGTATTTTAATAATTGTTCCTGTTATTATCGGTTCGCTTATACTTGAAGGATTCGGCGATCTGATAGTTCTTACGGATGACAATAACGAATGCCTTAGAAAAATGGCAGGTCTTCCTGCTAAACAGATGGTTAATGTGCCTAATACTTATTACAATAACAATGCGGTTAATCCCGCAAGTACAGCAGGTACGGCAAATGCCCAGAATTCTTCAGGCACCTGGGTTTGCGCAAAATGCGGTAAGGTTAATAATTCAAGAGGAGATTTCTGCGTAGGCTGCGGAGCAAGAAAGCCTTTACTTTAATCCAATCGGAATTTACGGCGGATGTATTTCTGCTGTGTATCGAATGTGCGTGGCACATATTGATTATGCGTGTTCCTTATTCAATAAATGCGAAAACGGCGTACTGAAAATGTACGTCGTTTTTGCAATTTCGCTTATTCGATTTTTGAAGCGGCACATTGCTATTAGTAAAAATAAAATTTTTACTATCGTTTATTCCCGACCGTCCCACTATCCTGCATATATCCGGAACTATAAAAAGCGGGTATTGAAGCGGCACATTGCTATTAGTAAAAATAAAATTTTTACCATCATTCAATCCCGACCGTTTTGCTATCTTGCATATATCCGGAACATATAAAAAGGTCGGAACAGTCAGCGGCGACCCGCCGCAAGGTCGGAACAGTCGGCGGCGACCCGCCGCCTTAGTAGCCGTATTCGTCGGAGATGAGGATTACTTTTATTCTGTCCTTGTCACGCTGATGAGCCATTATGACATAATCGTTGCAAATCCTGTCGGGGCTTAAGCAGTGCGCACATCTGCCTGTCTTTGCACAGGGGGTGTTTCTGCCGAGCCTTACGCAGTTTGCGGGAGATGCAATCGTTTCAAGACGGTCAACGGCTGAGTGGAGGTCTGTTACAATCTTGTTTAAGCCGGCAACAATGATTACCTGCTTCGGTCCGAATATCATAGCGGCTACACGGTTGCCGGTGCCGTCTACGTTGTATAATTCGCCGTATTCGGTTATCGCATTAGTGCTTGCAAAGTAGGTGTCGGCTAAAGGTCGTTTACCTCATCGGGAGAGAGCTTTTCACGGTCAATGTAGATACCGCTGTAGTTTTCGTTCAGAAAATCCTGAATGCCGGTTTCTTTAAGCGTCATTGTTCCGCCGGAAACTATCAGCTTGTCGTCCTTTATAAGCTCCTTTATTATCTGCTTAGCCTCGTCGGGAGTATCGACAAGATAACCCTTCATATTGTTCTTTTCAAGGGCAGATATTACCTTTTCCGCTCTTTTTTTGAGTGCGGCTTTTACATTTTCGTTCATATTATCAGTTCCTTTCGTCATTTTGTGCGGTATGACCGCTGTATAAGATAAATATAACATATTTCGCAAAAAAGTCAAGAATAGTGATAGACATTTAAAGCTGAATGTGCTATAATTAACTATAAGCAGAGTTGTGAACTGCGGTTTATGAAGATACGATATAAAACGGTAATATTCCGATAAATAGAAAGGAACATAATATGGAAATATTAAAGCTCAATGCGCCCTGCAAGGATTATATCTGGGGCGGTAACAGACTAAGAGAGGAATACGGCAAGGTATCAGACGCTGATAAGATAGCTGAGAGCTGGGAGCTGTCCTGCCATAAGGACGGTCAGAGCGTTATTGCAAACGGCAAGGACAAAGGCAAGACGCTTTCCGAGTATGTAGCGGAAAACAAGAATGCACTCGGTACAGCCTGCGACAGATTCGAGTATTTCCCCATACTTATAAAGCTTATTGACGCAAAGGATAATCTGTCTGTACAGGTACACCCTGACAATGATTATGCTATGCGTGTAGAGGGCGAGTACGGCAAGACGGAAATGTGGTATATCGTTGACTGTGAGGAAGGCTCACAGCTTATCTACGGCTTTGATAAAGAAATTTCAAGAGAAGAATTTGCGGACAGAATAAAGAACAATACCTTACTTGAGGTCACTAACAATGTTCCCGTACATAAGGGAGATGTGTTCTTCATCGAGTCGGGTACGCTCCACGCTATCGGCAAGGGTATACTTATTGCCGAGATTCAGCAGAACAGCAATACGACATACAGAGTATATGACTACGGCAGAGTAGGAAAGGACGGAAAGCCCAGAGAGCTTCATATTGAAAAGGCTATAGACGTTACCGAGCTTTGTCCTCCGAAATATGATACAAAGCCTCAGGGCAAGCCTGTAAAGATAGACGGCGGAGAGGAAACATTGCTCCGCAGCTGTGAATATTTCGATGTTCATAAAATCAAGGTTTCAGGAACAGTAACGCTTGACGCAGATGAAAAGTCGTTTATGTCGGTGCTGGTGCTTGACGGCAGCGGTAAGATCGGTGAGCTTGACGCAAAGAAGGGCGACAGCTTCTTTGTTCCTGCAGGCTACGGCAGATTTACTCTTACGGGTGATCTTGAGGTAATTCTTTCTGATATAGTTTAAGACTTGTGTTTTGAAAGGTTAAAGGGGATATATGAAGTATTATATCGGCGTTGACATTGGCGGTACGAATATCAAGGCAGGAGTGGTTGACGAGAACGCACAGCTCGTTTCGAAAATATCGCTCAAGACAAATGCGGCAGACGGTTATAAAAGCGTCCTTGCGGTAATCATTGACGCTGTCGAACAGGCTGTACAGCTTTCGGGCGAGGACATTGACCGGATAAAGACTATCGGTGTCGGCTGTCCGGGAACTATGGATAACGAAAACGGCACGGTGCTTTATTCGAACAATCTGCACTGGGAGAACGTTCCGCTTGCAAAGGATCTTGCAGAACATTTCGGCAAGCGTATCATTCTTGAAAATGACGCTAATGTTGCGGCATACGGCGAGTATCTCGCAGGTGCGGCAAAGGGTGCGAAAAACGCTGTAGTGCTGACGCTCGGAACTGGTGTGGGCGCAGGTATAATTATTAACGGCGAGATATACAGCGGTTCAAACAACGCAGGCGGCGAGATAGGTCATACTGTTATCGAGGTTGACGGTGCGCCGTGTACCTGCGGAAGAAACGGCTGTTTTGAGGCTTATTCTTCGGCTACGGGACTTGTCCGTATGACGAGGGAAATGATTGAGAAATATCCGAGCGGACGGCTTCACGAAATGGTTGACCGTGACGGGAAAATTTCAGCAAGAACTGCGTTCAATGCCGCTAAGCTTGGCGACCCTGAGGGAAGGGAAGTTGTTGATAAATATATCAAGTATCTTGCCTGTGGCATTACGAATGTGATAAACGTATTCCAGCCCGATATTCTCTGTATCGGAGGAGGAGTATGCAACGAGGGCGATAATCTGCTTATACCGCTTAAAGCACAGGTGGCAAAGCAGATATACTCAAAAAACAATGCTAAGAATACCGAGATAGTAATCTGCACGCTTGCAAATGAAGCAGGTATGATCGGCAGTGCCATGCTCGGCAGAAAATAAAAACACTTTTTTTACAAAGGAAAGGACAGTAAAAATGAGAAGCGATCTTATCAAGAGCGGCGTAGACAGAACACCGCACAAAGCTTTACTGAAGGCACTGGGTGTAACGGACAGCGAGATGCACAAGCCGTTTATTGCGGTTGTATGTGCGGCAAGCGACTATGTTCCCGGTCATGCGCATCTGCACGAAATATCAAGACAGGTAAAGGACGGTATCAGAAACGCAGGCGGCGTTCCTTTTGAATTTTTCACCATCGGCGTGTGCGACGGTCTTGCAATGAACCACAGAGGTATGAGATATTCTCTTGCATCCCGTGAGCTTATCTGCGACAGCATCGAGGTAATGCTGACGGCACATCCTCTTGACGGTATCGTATTTATTCCGAACTGCGACAAGATAGTTCCCGGTATGATAATGGCTGCCGCAAGAATGAATCTCCCCTCTATTTTTGTAAGCGGCGGTCCTATGAACCCCGGCAGAGTACAGGGCAAGAGAGTAGGATATAACGAGATATACGAAGCTATCGGTCAGTATTCCAACGGTACTATAGGCGATGATGTTCTTCTTGACTACGAGAATAATGCTTGTCCTACCTGCGGCTCATGTTCTGGTATGTATACGGCGAACTCAATGAACTGCCTTACAGAAGCAATCGGCCTTTCAATGCCGAAGTCGGGTACAGAGCCTGCTGTAAATGCCGCTCGCCGCAGACTTGCAAAGGAAACGGGCGAAAGAATAGTTGAGCTTGTAAAGCAGAACATCTGCGCTAAGGATATTATCACAAAGAAGAATATGATGAACGCACTCGCTACCGATATGGCAATCGGCGCTTCCTCAAATACGGTACTTCATCTTCTTGCTATCGCACACGAGGCAGGAGTAGACATTTCTCTTGACGATATTGACAATAAGAGCAAGACAACACCTCAGCTTTCAAAACTCAATCCTGCAAGCGATATATTCATAACAGATCTTAACGATGTAGGCGGTATCCAGTCGGTTATCAAGGAGCTTGCAAAGGGCGGTCACGTTGATACAAGCGTTCTTACGGTATCGGGTACACAGGCCGACAGAATCGCCAAGGCTCCGAATGCAGACGGAACAATAATCCACACCTGCGAGAATCCTATCAGAAAAGACGGCGGTCTTGCAATACTCAGCGGTAACCTTGCAGAAAACGGCTCTGTTGTAAAGCAGGGTGCAGTTAAGCCCGAAATGATGGACTTCACAGGTACGGCAAAGGTATTTGACGGCGAACAGGCTGCTTGTGACGCTATCCTCAATAACGTTATCATCCCCGGTGACGTTGTTGTTATCCGCTATGAAGGCCCCAAGGGTGGTCCCGGTATGCCTGAGATGCTTGCTCCTACGGCGGCTATTGTCGGCAAGGGTCTTGACGGAAGCGTTGCTCTTATCACAGACGGACGTTTCAGCGGTGCCAGCAGAGGTGCGGCGGTAGGTCACGTTTCTCCCGAGGCGGCTGACGGCGGACTTATAGCTTACGTTGAAAACGGAGATAAGATACATATCAATATACCTGCAAGAAGCATTGAACTTCTTGTTGACGATGAAACGATAGCACAGCGTAAGGCTAAGGGAGTAAACGCTCCCGTAAGACAGCTTGACGGTTATCTCAAGCGTTATGCAAAGCTGGTTACAAGCTCGAATACAGGCGCTGTATTTGAAGACTGATATGCTAATTTAATACTGTTCAGCAAAGGCTGTGTATTTAGGTACACAGCCTTGCGGTGATATTGATGACAGAAGGGGGCGGTAGCTATCGCTCATAATGATAATATGCACGCAGGACACAGGGAGCGTATGATAAGCCGCCTTAAAGAGTTCGGCAGTGAGGGGTTTCAGTCGCACGAGCTGCTTGAAATGATGCTGTACAGCTCTTTTAAGCAGTGTGACACAAACCCGATAGCGCACAGGCTTATTGACAGATTCGGAACGCTCAGCGGTGTGTTCTCCGCAAGCGAAAACGAGTTGTGCGAGGTCGAGGGTGTAGGCAGGTCTACCGCTCAGATGATAATCGTACTTCGTGCGAACATAGAGCGTATGCTGTCTGAGAGCGTTCAGAAGGGTGAGATGCTCGGCGCATCGGGAGCGGTAAAGGACTATTGTATGGGGCTTTTCCGCTTTGTAGATACCGAACAGCTGAGAATGATATTTCTCGACAGCGAGTATTGTTTTATGTCGCAGGAAATAATAAGCACGGGTGCGCTTGAACAGGTGCGGCCGGATATAATGAGATTGCTTGAAAAGGCAGTGCAGAAAAGATGTCCTATAGTCGTTATGACGCATAACCATCCGAGAGGCAGTGAAATGCCGTCTACGGAGGATAAGATAATGACGAGAAATCTTTTCAATCTTCTTGAAAAGGCAGGAATTTATCTTGCCGACCACGTTATAGTCGGTATGCACGGCAGTCTTTCTATGCGTGAGAACGGTATTCTTCCTGATATATGGAACGATTTTTAAGGAGCTAAAATGGACAAGTTCGTATTAAAATCAAATTATAAGCCGATGGGCGATCAACCGCAGGCTATAGACAGCCTTGCAAACGGTGTGCTTGACGGCGATAAGGAACAGGTTTTGCTCGGAGTTACCGGTTCGGGAAAAACCTTTACTATGGCAAATATTATCGAAAAGGTCAACCGTCCCACGCTTATCCTTGCGCATAACAAGACGCTTGCGGCACAGCTGTGCAGTGAGTTCAAGGAGTTTTTCCCGGATAATGCTGTCGAATATTTTGTAAGCTACTACGACTACTATCAGCCTGAGGCGTATATTCCGTCAACCGATGCTTATATCGAAAAGGACAGTGCGATAAACGACGAGATAGACCGCCTGCGACACTCGGCAACAGCGGCTCTTGCGGAGCGCAGAGATGTAATTATCGTTGCCAGTGTAAGCTGTATCTACAGCTTGGGCAGTCCGGAGGATTACCGTGAGAATATGCTTTCTATCCGTGAGGGTCAGGAGCGAAGCCGTGACGATATAATAAAAAGGCTTGTCGAAATACAGTATGAACGCAACGATATGAATTTCATCCGTAACAAGTTCAGGGTAAGAGGCGATGTGCTTGAGGTTTTCCCTGCGGGAAGTACGTCCGACAAGGCGATAAGGATAGAATTTTTCGGCGATGAGATAGACAGAATATCCGAGATAGATATAGTGACAGGCGAGGTAAAACGCCGCTTTTCGCACGTTGCCATTTTCCCTGCGTCACATTACATCGTAAGCAAGGCAAGGCTTGAAAATTCGCTTACCGAGATAGAAAACGAAATGGAAGAACGTGTTAAATTCTTTACCGATAACCATAAGCTGATAGAGGCGCAGAGGATAGAGCAGAGAACACGCTATGATATGGAAATGCTCCGTGAGATAGGAACGTGCAAGGGCGTTGAGAACTATTCACGGGTGCTTGCAGGAAGAGCGCCGGGCAGTTCGCCCATAACTCTTATGCACCATTTTCCGAAAGATTTTCTTATGTTCATTGACGAGAGCCACGTTACATTGCCGCAGGTAAGAGGTATGTACGGCGGCGACTTTGCACGAAAGAAAAACCTTGTGGATTACGGCTTCCGTCTGCCGTCTGCGTATGATAACCGACCGATGAATTTTGACGAGTTTACCTCGATGATAAATCAGGTCATTTATGTTTCGGCTACACCGGGAGAATACGAAAAGAGTCACGCTGTGAACACAGCCGAGCAGGTCATACGTCCTACGGGTCTGCTTGATCCGATAATCGAGATAAAGCCTGTTGCGGGACAGATAGAGGATCTTTATTCCGAAATAAACGAGCGTACCAAAAAGGGCGAGTGCGTGCTTATCACTACGCTTACAAAGAAAATGGCTGAGGATCTGACGGCTTATTATGAGAAACTCGGCGTGAAGATACGCTATATGCACCACGATATTGATTCTATCGAACGTATGGAGATAATAAGAGATCTGCGTATGCACGTCTTTGATGTGCTTGTCGGAATAAATCTTCTGCGTGAGGGTCTTGACTTGCCGGAGGTATCGCTTGTTGCGATACTTGACGCAGATAAAGAGGGCTTTTTACGAAGCGAAACTTCGCTTATACAGACTATAGGCAGGGCGGCAAGAAACGCCGGAGGCAAGGTCATAATGTATGCCGATACGGTTACAGACAGCATGGAAAAGGCAGTGACCGAAACCAACCGCCGCCGTGAGATTCAGATGAAATATAACGAGGAACACGGCATCACGCCTAAAACTATAGTAAAGGATGTAAGGGCGGTGCTGGAAATATCGTCCGGCAAGGATAAGGGCAAAAAGAGAAAATACACCAAGGCAGAGCGTGAGGCGCTTATCAAGCAGTATACCGCAGAGATGAAGAATGCGGCAAAGCTGCTTGACTTTGAACACGCCGCATATCTGCGTGACAAGATAAAGGAGCTTCAGGAAAGCAAGTAAGCTGTTGACGGAGATGACAAAAGAAAATGGGAATAGATAAAATAATCATCAAGGGTGCAAGAGAGCATAATCTGAAGAATATTGATATAGAACTGCCCCGTGACAAGTTGATAGTTATGACGGGACTTTCGGGATCGGGAAAGTCATCGCTTGCATTCGACACTATTTATGCGGACGGTCAGAGAAGGTATATCGAGAGCCTGTCATCATATGCAAGAATGTTCCTCGGACAGATGGAAAAGCCCGATGTTGACAGCATAGAGGGATTATCTCCCGCAATATCAATAGACCAGAAAACGACCTCGAAAAACCCTCGTTCCACTGTCGGAACGGTAACGGAGATATACGACTATCTCAGATTGCTTTATGCAAGAGTGGGCATTCCACACTGTCCTGTCTGCGGTAAAGAGATAAGACAGCAGACGGTGGATCAGATAGTTGACAAGGTAATGGAACTGCCCGAGAGGACAAAGTTTCAGATCTTATCGCCGATAGTAAGAGGCAGAAAGGGCGAATACCGCAAGGAACTTGAGGAGCTTGTAAAGCAGGGCTACGCAAGAGTGCGTATTGACGGGATAATCTACGATCTTTCCGAGCAGATAAAGCTTGACAAGAACAAGAAGCATAATATAGAAGTCGTTGTGGACCGTCTTGTTATGAAAGAGGATATAAAGTCACGTTTATCCGACAGCCTTGAGGTCGCGGGAAATCTTTCGGGCGGACTTATTCTTATAGATGTAATCGACGGCGAGGAACTGGGTTTTTCGCAGAACTATGCCTGCCCCGAACACGGAGTAAGCATAGAGGAACTTGTACCGAGAATGTTCTCGTTCAACAATCCCTTCGGCGCTTGTCCTACCTGTACCGGTCTCGGAATTTTCAGAAGGATAGATGTAGACCTGATTTTACCGAACCGTGATCTTACTATCCGTGAAAATGCGATAAAGGCGAGCGGCTGGAAGTATGCGGAAGGAACTATAGCGCAGATGTATTTTGACGCTGTTGCAAACGAATACGGCTTCAGCGTGGATCAGCCTGTAAAGGAACTGACAAAGGAACAGTTAGATGCGGTGCTTTACGGTACGGGCGAAAAGAAGATAAAGGTCGTGCGCAGTAAAGAGCAGGGCGGCGGTGTCTATATGACGGCGTTCGAGGGCGTAGTAAACAACCTTGAAAGACGTTATAAGGAAACAACGAGCGTATATTCAAGAGAGGATATAGCTCAGTATATGGGTGATGCGGTGTGTCCCGACTGCCACGGTCAGCGACTGAAAAAGGAGGCTCTTTGCGTTACCGTATGCGGTAAGAATATCAACGAATTCTGCGATATGAGCATCAGCGAAGCACTTGAATTTGTCAAAAGCATAAAGCTGTCTGAACGTGATATGATGATAGCAAGTCAGATACTGAAAGAAATCAAGGAACGTCTGGGATTTCTGAGCAGCGTCGGACTTGAATATCTGACATTATCAAGAACGGCAGGTACGCTTTCGGGCGGTGAAAGTCAGCGTATAAGACTTGCAACGCAGATAGGCAGTAGCCTTATGGGTGTGCTGTATATCCTTGACGAGCCGAGCATAGGACTTCATCAGAGGGATAACGACAAGCTTATCGCAACGCTGAAAAGACTGCGTGACCTCGGAAATACGCTTATAGTCGTTGAGCATGATGAGGATACGATGAGGGCGGCTGATTTTATCGTTGACATAGGTCCCGGCGCAGGCGTTCACGGCGGTGAGGTTATCTGTGCAGGTACGCTTGACGATATAATGAAGTGTGAGCGTTCGATAACAGGGCAGTATCTTACGGGAAAATTAAAGATAGAAGTACCTGAAAAACGCAGAAAGCCCGGTAAGAAACGGCTGAAGATAACAGGCTGCCGTGAAAATAATCTGAAGAACATTACGGTAAAAGTACCGCTCGGAATATTCACCTGCATTACGGGTGTATCGGGCAGCGGCAAGAGCTCGCTTGTAAATGAGATAATCTATAAGCACCTTGTCGCAAAGCTGAACCGTGCAAGAATAAAACCCGGTGCATTCGATACATTCGAGGGTACGGAGTATCTTGACAAGGTAATAGCTATCGACCAGTCACCGATAGGCAGAACACCGAGGAGCAACCCTGCGACCTATACGGGTGTATTCAACGATATAAGAGAGCTGTTCGCATCGACCAATGACGCAAAGATGAGGGGCTATACAAGCGGAAGATTTTCATTCAATGTAAAGGGCGGACGCTGCGAAGCCTGCGAGGGCGATGGTATCAACAAGATAGAGATGCACTTCCTGCCCGATATATATGTTCCGTGCGAGGTCTGCAAGGGCAAACGCTATAACCGTGAAACGCTCGAGGTTCACTACAGAGGCAAGAACATTTACGATGTGCTTGAAATGACGGTAGAAGAGGGTATAGCTTTCTTTGAAAATCACGAAAAGATAAAGAGAAAGCTGCAGACGCTTTACGATGTAGGGCTTGGATATGTAAAGATAGGTCAGCCTGCGACGACGCTTTCGGGCGGTGAGGCACAGAGAGTAAAGCTGGCTTCGGAGCTTTCAAAGCGTGCAACAGGCAAGACGGTGTACATTCTTGACGAGCCTACAACAGGACTTCATACCGCCGATGTACACAAGCTGATAGATGTGCTTCAGAAGCTGACCGACGGCGGAAATACCGTGCTTGTAATAGAGCATAACCTTGATGTTATAAAAACAGCCGACTATATCATTGATATGGGGCCTGAGGGCGGAAGCGGCGGCGGTACGGTGATCGCTACCGGCACTCCCGAAGAAGTAGCGGCAAATCCCGTAAGCTATACGGGCAGGTATTTAGCACCCATGCTCGGTATCGAGAGGACGGAGCAGACGATGCTTGAATAAATTCTATACGGACAGATAAGTAATAATTCTTATCTGTCCGTATTTTGATAATATCGGCAGTCTTAAAGAGAAAAAATCCGGGTACGTCCGATAGATAACAGCAGAGTTACCGATTGCTAACCGAAAAAATTAAGAAAATCCCTTGAAAATGGCGAGAGAATAGTATATAATATATTTGTATGTTCCGGGTATTTCCCGGCAAAGAACTACCGGTGACCGTGACAAGCTACGGCTGCGGTCACGAAAATTTGAAAGGAGTCTACAACTGTTATGACGTATTCACATGAAGTTGAAACTATGTGTCCCGTGAAGCAGGGCGTAGCGCACGGCGCAGCTCCCATTCCGGAAGAAGCAAAGTGGGTAAAGGCGAAGGAAATCAAGGATATTTCCGGTTTTACACACGGTATCGGCTGGTGTGCACCCCAGCAGGGTACATGTAAGCTGTCTTTAAATGTTAAGGATGGTGTAATTCAGGAGGCACTCGTTGAAACTATCGGTTGCTCAGGTATGACACATTCTGCAGCTATGGCGGCTGAAATTCTTCCCGGCAGAACAATTCTTGAGGCACTTAATACTGACCTCGTTTGTGACGCTATAAACACAGCAATGAGAGAACTCTTCCTCCAGATCGTTTACGGCAGAAGCCAGAGCGCTTTCTCAGAGGACGGTCTTGCAATCGGTGCAGGTCTTGAGGATCTCGGTAAGGGCCTTCGTTCACAGGTAGGTACAATGTACGGTACTCTCAAGAAGGGTCCTCGTTACCTCGAAATGACAGACGGTTATGTTACAGGTCTTGCACTCAATGAAGATGATGAGATCATCGGCTACAAGTTCGTTAACTTCGGCAAGATGATGGAATTCATCAAGAACGGTGACGATGCTAACACAGCATTCGAAAAGGCACAGGGTCAGTACGGCCGTGTTAACGATGCTGTAAAGATCATCGACCCCAGAAAGCAGTAAGGAGGAAATAACAATGGCTTTATTTGAATCATATGACAGACGTGAACCCCAGATTCTCGCTGTTTTAAAGAACTATGGTATAGGCTCTGTTGAAGAGTGTGCAGAAATCTGCAAGGCTAAGGGTCTTGACATCTACAAGCTCGTTGAAGGCATTCAGCCTATCTGCTTCGAAAACGCTAAGTGGGCTTACACAGTAGGATGTGCTATCGCTATCAAGAAGGGCTGCAAGAGAGCCGCTGACGCTGCCGCTGCTATAGGCGAAGGCTTACAGGCATTCTGCATCCCCGGTTCAGTTGCCGATCAGCGTAAGGTTGGTCTTGGCCACGGTAACTTAGGCAAGATGCTTCTTGAAGAAGATACAAAGTGCTTCTGCTTCCTCGCAGGTCACGAATCATTCGCAGCTGCAGAAGGTGCTATCGGTATCGCTGAAAAGGCAAACAAGGTTCGTAAGGAACCCCTGCGTGTTATCCTTAACGGTTTAGGTAAGGATGCCGCTCAGATCATCGCTCGTATCAACGGCTTCACATACGTTGAAACAGAGATGGATTACTACACAGGTGAGGTTAAGGAAGTATTCCGCAAGTCTTACTCTGACGGTCTTCGTGCTAAGGTTAACTGCTACGGCGCTAACGACGTAACAGAAGGCGTTGCAATCATGTGGAAGGAAGGCGTTGACGTTTCTATCACAGGTAACTCAACTAACCCCACACGTTTCCAGCACCCCGTTGCAGGCACATACAAGAAGGAATGCGTTGAAAAGGGTAAGAAGTACTTCTCAGTTGCATCAGGCGGCGGTACAGGTCGTACACTCCACCCCGATAACATGGCTGCAGGCCCTGCTTCATACGGTATGACAGATACAATGGGTCGTATGCACTCTGACGCTCAGTTCGCAGGTTCTTCTTCTGTGCCCGCACACGTTGAGATGATGGGTCTTATCGGTATGGGTAACAACCCGATGGTTGGTGCTACAGTTGCTTGCGCAGTTGCTGTTGAGGAAGCGCTGAAGGCTTAATCGATAACATCGGTACAAGATAATATGCAATATAAGGCGGTCGCTGTTCGGTGACCGCCTTTTTGCATAAAAACCGCTCAAAAAAGCCGATGAAACGTTAAAAACTATATCAACCCCACTACACATTAAAAATAAATCAGAAAAATCCAATGGCGGATATGATATGCTTGTTGCGTCTTATTTACCGTTATGCTATAATTTAATCAGAATCAATTGGGAGCGTGAGAAAATGCTCAGTGCAATATATCCTGTTCCGGCAAGCGAAGTCAGGTTGCCGTTTTATCTGTTGGGAATAGGGAGAACAACGCCCGAATTTCACGTTAAGCGTGATAAGGGGCTTACCTCGCATCAATTTCTGTATACTGCAAAAGGCTGCGGTGTTTTAGAAGTCGGTAACAGAAAATATAAGCTTGAAAAGAACTCCTTTATGTATCTTCCGCCCGAATTGCCTCACGAGTATTATCCTGAAAATGATGAGTGGAATACCTGCTGGATGGTGTTCAGAGGCGATTTTCTTAAGGGCATTATGAATACAATGGGCTTCAGCGGCGAAATGGTCGCAACTAATGCCGACCTTAACGCATTCAAAAAGATATTCGGCAGAATATACAGTCTTGCGGCGGATAATCTTCATAACGGCGAAAAATGCTCGTTGCTGATATATAACGCAGTGCTGGCGGCAAAAGAGATATTCGGCGGTAAGCAGGAAGAAAATAATACGGGAAATCTCATAGCGGATAATGCTGTCAGATATATAAACGAGCATTACAGCGATGATATTACGTTAAATGAGCTTGCCTGCCTTTCCGGTGTTTCACCGCAGTATTTCGACCGTATTTTCAGAGAACGCCTTAATATGCGGCCTATGGAGTATATCGCTCGTGTCAAGATCTCAAAAGCCAAGTCGATGCTTCTTGACTCCGATATTTCCGTGACACAGCTTTCAAAAAGTCTGGGATACACCGGCCCCACTTATTTCGGAATCGTATTCAAAAAGTATGAGGGGATTTCGCCTTCCGAGTTCAGAAAAAACGGCGGTAGTGTAATTTAGTTTCAAAAAGTTAGAGTTATCATTAATTTAAGATTGACGGCGGACGTTTTCCGATATATATTTATATTGTAATTTTATATCGGAAGGGGTGCTTTTATGGGCATTTTAAAACGAATAACCGCACTTGCCATCGGTGCGGCGATTATGTGTACCGCAGTTAATACTGTATTTGCGGAAAATAATAACAGAGGTGATACGGTGAATATTAAAATTGACGGCAGTAAAGCAAACACAAGCGAAAACTTACTCTACAGAGGACAGGGCATGATCAGCTGTAACGGCTCGTCAAGGCTTTTGCTTGACTATAAGGAGAAAAATCCCGAAAGCTATAACAAGATACTTGAACATCTTTACGGCAAAAACGGACTTAAATTTACTCACTTCAAGGTGGAAATGGGCGCCGATGTAAATACATCTTCCGGCACAGAGCCTGCGACGATGAGATATGAGGATGAAAAAGCCGATGTGACCCGAGGGGCAGGTTTTCAGCTTGCCGCCGATATTAAAAAGATAAATCCTGACGTAACACTTGATATGCTGTGGTGGAGCAAGCCGAAATGGGTATCGGATTCAAGCGATGTTTATGCCGCAAGATATAAATGGTATAAGCAAACGCTCGATGCCGCTTATGAAACCTACGGTCTTGTGTTTGACTATGTGAGTGCGAACCAAAATGAACGTGCCGTTGATACGGATTGGATAATCTATCTTTCAAAAGCCCTCAAAAGCGAAAAGGACTGTCCGTATGATTACTCTGAGATCAAGATAGTTGCGGCGGACGAATGCGGCACTTGGGGCATATCAAGGCTGATGATGAAGAATAAGGAGCTGTGTGATGCGGTCGATGTGATAGGTTCTCACTACACAAGCTTCGCTGATGATACTACAAAAAAGCTTGCGGAGGAATACGGCAAGGAATTATGGTTTTCCGAGGGAAGCTCACCTATGACCTATGCACAGTCGGCTTACCGCTTTGACGAGGGTAATTCCGGACTTACAGGTCTTAACGGTGTGCTTGATATTGCAAACCGTATGATTACAATGGTGAGCGGCGGATATATGACGCAGTATGAATATCAGCCCGCCGTTGCGGGATATTATGACGGCGTTACATATTGCCACAAACAGCTTATAAATGCCTGCACCCCGTGGAACGGCTATTACACCCTTGACAGCGGATATTATATGAATCTGCATTTCTCACAGTTTATGGATAAGGGCTGGAGCTTTATATTTGACGCTTGTTACGGCGATGCAAAGGTCGGCGGTGACGGTCACGCACTGGTTGACGCAAAGTACAGCTATATCACCGCTTGCAGTGCGGAAGGCGATTACAGCACGATTATTACAAATACGACATCGGAGCCTATCACATATAGCTTTGAGATAGCAAACCTCGCAAAAGCGGATAATGAAGTATATGTATGGGAAACAAGAGGTCCTGACAGCAATCAGGAATATGACGCTAACTACTTCAAGAAAATTGCTACGGTAACGCCCGAAAATAATAAGTATTCTGTCACGATAAAGCCGTATTCAATGATAACTGTATCAACTTTGAATATATCAGAGCCTGAATTTGATGTGCCGCAGGAAAGCGACAATAAGTTACTCTCATTGCCATACACAGATGATTTCGGTTATTCCGATGAGTTCCTTGCTTCAAGAGGAAACGCACCGCTTTACACGACCGATGAGGGCGGCGCTTTTGAGGTTGCCGAAAAGAACGGCGAAAAGGTGCTGATGCAGAAGATTACAAAGGATATTAAGGCTAACGAATGGGGCGGTACACCTGATCCGACAACTAATTTCGGCGATGACCGCTGGTATAATTACAGCGTAAGTGCGGATATACTTACCGACGGGAAAGACAGCTATGCAGGCGTAGGTCTGAGATATATCCTTGCAGACAGCGGAAGGAGCGGTTACAGCGTTGCGCTTTATGAAAACGGAAACTGGAATTTCTTCGGCGGAAAGAAGAAGGTTCTTGACGGAAATATAGCAGACTTTGATTCGTCAAAATGGCATAATGTAAAAATTTCCGCACTGAACAATGATATAACAGTTTCAGTCGATGGCGAGAAAATAATTGATTATAAGGCTGAGGAGGGCGGCTACAGTGCAGGAAGAGCGGCACTCTACAGTTCATATAACAATTGCTGTTTTGATAATGTCAAGGTTGAGGCAACCGACAGCGTTCAGCCGTATGTGGACAAGTTTGATAATTTTGACAACATATTTACTTACAGCGAAAACGGCTGGGAACACAGCACTATGGACAGCTTCAAAAACTACAAGCGTACAATTTCGCACGGCGCTGAAGGAGGTTATTTAACCGTTGATTTTGAAGGAACGGGCATTATCCTTACAGGCGTACAGAAAGGCGACACGGTTGTAAGCATTGAGCTTGACGGCAAAACCGTTAATAAGGAATATGCCGTATCAAAAATCAGCAACAGACAGTCGTTCTTGCTGATAAACGGCTTGGAGCAGGGCAGTCATACTCTGAAATTGACTGTCGTAAGCGGAAGCTGTTCTGTCGATGCGGCACAGGTGCTGTACGATTATGAGGCTGTGAATAAAGCCGTAACCAACGAAACGTCATCGGTAGCCGAAAGCACAGATTCATCCGACAGCGTTCCCGAAGATAACGACAAATCAGCAAAAAGCAACGGCGGTAAAGGCTCATTCCCGTTTGTTCCCGTTGTCGTAGGAGCGGTTGCTGTGGCTGCCGCAATCGGTGCAGGCGTTGCGATAGCAAAAATGAAAAAGAAGAAAGATTGATAATCAGGAGGGTATATTATGTCAAGATTTGAGATAAGAGATAAGTTTTATTTGGACGGGAAACCGTTCAAGGTAATTTCGGGTTCAATACATTATTTCCGCACCGTACCGGAATATTGGCAGGACAGGCTTGAAAAGCTCGTAAATATCGGATGCAATACAGTTGAAACGTATATTCCGTGGAATTTTCACGAAACTGAAAAAGGAAATTTCAATTGGAACGGAATGCATGATATCTGCCGTTTTATAGAGCTTGCCGATAAACTCGGACTTTATATGATTATCAGACCGTCGCCGTATATCTGTTCAGAGTGGGAGTTCGGCGGATTGCCTGCGTGGTTGTTAAAAGACCGTGCAATGCGTCTGAGATGCTCCTACAAGCCGTACCTTAATGCAGTGGACAGTTATTACAGCGTTCTTATGCCCAAGCTTGCACCTTATCAGATTGATAATGGCGGCAATATAATTATGATGCAGATTGAAAATGAGTATGGCTATTACGGAAATGACACATCATATCTTGAGTTTCTGAGAGATACTATGCGTAAGTATGGCATAACTGTACCGTTTGTGACATCTGACGGCCCGTGGAGTGAATTTGTTTTCAAATCAGGTATGGTTGACGGTGCATTGCCGACCGGCAATTTCGGCTCTTCTGCTGAATGGCAGTTTGGTGAAATGCGGCGTTTTATCGTAGAAGATAAACCGCTCATGTGTATGGAATTCTGGAACGGCTGGTTTGACGTCTGGGGCGAAGAACACAATATCACAGCACCTGAAAAGGCAGCTCAAGAACTTGATATTCTGCTCAAAAATGGCAGTATGAATTTCTATATGTTCGAGGGCGGAACAAATTTCGGGTTTATGTCCGGAAAGAACAATGAGAAAAAGACAGGCATAGTGACATCGTATGATTATGATGCACCCTTGACAGAAGATGGTCGAATAACCGAAAAATACGAAAAGTGCAAAGAGGTGATTTCTCGTTATACCGATATAAATGAAGTTCCGCTTACAACACAAATAAGACGTCTGGAATACGGAGAAATCCGATGCACCGCCAGAACCGATCTTTTCAGCACACTTGACAGTATCTCAGACCCGGTAAAGTCGGTGTACCCGCTGAGCTTTGAGGAACTGGACAGCTATTACGGTTATGTTCTTTACAGATTACACATCAGGGAAAACGAAACAGTCAGCACTGTGAGATGCGAAAATACCGCAGACAGAGTACAAGGCTTCAGAAACGGCAAGTATGCGTTTACGGCTTTTGCCGAAACGATAGACGAACAGTTTGAGCTTGCTGAAAAATTCGCAGGCGGAACAACAGATCTACTTGTTGAGAACATCGGAAGAGTTAACTTTGGTACAGGACTTGAGTGTCAGCACAAGGGCGTTCTCGGCGGAGTAAGAATTAACGATCACAGACAGTATGGATTTGAAATGTTCACACTTTCACTTGATGAAAATCAGCTTGGCAGAATAGACTATAACCGTGGTTACAATGACGGTGTACCGGCATTTTATAAATTTGAATTTGAAATAAGTGAAATCGCTGATACATTTCTGGATACCGATGGCTTCGGAAAGGGTGTTGCGTTTATTAACGGATTCAATCTCGGCAGATTCTGGAATATAGGCCCTCAGAAAAAGCTGTATATTCCGGCTCCGCTTCTGAAAAAAGGTAAAAATGAAATAGTTATTTTTGAAACCGAAGGAAATAGCGCAGACAGCATCACTTTGTCAGATAATAACTGAATTTATGTAAGCCTCTGCTTTTTTGCAGAGGCTGTTTTATCAGCTATTGACACATATGTTATAATAAGAATGTATATACCAATCTCTGAAAGGAAAAATTTTCATATGCAAGAATATGTAATGGGAAACGGTGCGATAGCACTGGGTGCGCTTGCGGCAGGTGTAAATCTTGTTGCAGGTTATCCGGGTACACCGTCCTCCGAAATACTTGAAACCATTTCGAAATACCGGCACGATGGCGTATATATCGAATGGTCCGTAAACGAAAAAGCCGCTATGGAAGTAGCGGCGGCTGCGGCGTACAGTGGCGCAAGAGCAATGGTGACTATGAAACAGGTTGGACTCAACGTTGCCGCCGATCCGCTTATGTCGCTCGCCTATGTAGGCGTAAAGGGCGGTATGGTGATAGTGTCGGCTGACGACCCCGGTCCTATATCTTCACAGACAGAGCAGGATACCAGAAGATTCGCTGATTTCTGCCGTATACCCGTGTTTGATCCGTCATCTCCCGAAGAAGCGTATAAGATGATAGGAGAAGCGTTTGAGTATTCGGAAAAATACAACACTCCCGTTTTATTCAGACCTACGACCCGTGTCTGTCACGCCTACGCTTCGATCGATAACTGCGATAGCCCTTCACCTAAAAAATACGAGGGCTTTGTAAAGGATTCAAAGAAGTGGGTAATTTTCCCCCGCCTTTCTTTTGCAAATCACATTATGATAGAAAAGCGTAACGTTGAGATCGGTAAGGATTTTTCGACCTACAGCGCAAACAAAGCCGAAGGCGTTAATTCGGAAAAAGCGGTTGTCACATCGGGCATCAGCTACGCATACACAAAGGAATGCCTTAAGGATTATCCGGATGTAAAGCTGATAAAGATTGCTACGGCATATCCTTTCCCCGAAGATTTTGTGCTTTCATCTCTTGAGGGAGCGAAAGAGGTTCTCTGCATAGAGGAGCTTAGCCCCTTTATCGAGGAGCAGATTCTGAAGCTGACAGGAAAGCACGGATTACAGCTTAAAGTGTCGGGAAAGCTTGACGGAAAGGTTCAGGCAGGCGGTGAAAACAGCACAGATAAGATTGCCGCTATACTCGGTGACTTTTTAGGAAAAGATTTCACGGCGGACGGTTACGATCTGTCGGACGCTCCTGCGCTTCCCGTTCGTCCTCCTGTGCTTTGTGCAGGTTGTCCCCACCGTGCGTCATTCTATGCGGTAAAGCAGGCTATGAAAGGCAGAAAGGCATATTTCTGCGGCGATATAGGCTGTTATACTCTCGGAAACGCAATGCCTCTTGATATGGTTGATACCTGTCTTTGTATGGGGGCAGGCATCACTATGGCACAGGGCTTTAACCATACGGACAGTGACGGCGTATGCTTCGGCTTTGTCGGTGATTCCACGTTCTTCGCATCGGGCATCACGGGCGTTGTAAATGCGGTACATAATAACGCAGATATGATTCTCTGCGTTCTTGACAATTCCACAACGGCAATGACAGGTCATCAGTCGCACCCCGGTCTTGACAACAACCTTATGGGACAGATAGTTGACAAGATAAATATCGCAAAGGTGCTTGAGGGTATCGGTGTTAAAAAGATAATCACGGTAGACCCGCTTGACCTTGACGCATCTGTAAAGGCTGTCTGTGAATGTGCGGATATGCCCGGTGTGAAGGCTGTGATATTCAAATCACCTTGTATAGCAATATCTAAGCCTACGGCAAAATGCAGAATTTCCGACAAGTGCATACAGTGCAAGAAATGTATCCGTGAGATCGGCTGTCCCGCACTTATTGTCGCAGACGGTAAGGTGACGATCGACAACAATCTCTGTACAGGATGCAAACTTTGCGCTCAGATCTGCCCTGTAAACGCTATAGGAGGTGGAGCCGATGAATAAAAACATACTTATCTGCGGTGTCGGCGGACAGGGAACCGTGCTTGCGTCAAAGATCATAGCGGCATCAGCTATGATTGAAGGCAGTGCAGTGCATTCTGCCGAAACCATAGGAATGGCACAGCGTGGCGGTTCGGTAACGAGCCATGTAAGAATAGGCGAGGCATATTCTCCTCTGATTCCTTACGGCACAGCCGATATGATACTTGCCTTTGAGCCTGCTGAGGCTGTTCGTAATCTGATATATCTCAAAAAGGGCGGTATCGTTATTGTGAACAGCGTTCCGGTAAAGCCCGTTACAGAATCGCTTGCCGATACAGGCTATGACGGAACTTCAATGCTCGAATATCTTAAAAGCAAATGCGGCTGCGTTGTTATAGACGCAAAGAAGATATGCGAACCGTTCGGTTCGTCACGATATTTCAATATTGCGATACTCGGAGTAGCTGTCGGCACAGGCAGGCTCGGCATATCAAAGGAAACCATACTGAAAGAAATAGAAAAACGTGTACCTTCAAAATTTGTCGAAACGAATAAAGCGGCATTTTTTGCAGGATACAGGGAGGGCGAAAAATATGAAACTGAATGAGAAACAGCTGGCGATGGTTGACGCTCAGATAAAAAGACTTATCAAAACGGACAGCTATTACGGAAAGATGTACAGAGATGCCGGAATTGACGGTGTTTCAAGCCAGGAGGACTTTGAAAAGCTCCCCTTTTCGAGCAAGGCAGACCTGAGATATGCTTATCCGCTCGGAATACAGGCTGTACCCGATGAAGAAGTGGTGCGTATCCATTCTTCCTCAGGCACAACGGGTAAGCCTGTAATTATCCCTTATACAGCCAAGGACGTTGATGACTGGTCACTGATGATAGCACGTTGCTATGAAATGGCAGGAATCACCGACAAGGACCGCATACAGATTACGGCAGGATACGGCCTGTGGACAGCAGGAATCGGATTTCAGGCAGGCTGTGAAAAGCTGGGCGCTATGGCTATCCCGATGGGACCGGGCAACACCGATAAACAGCTTCAGATGATGGTAGACCTTAAATCGACGGTTCTTACGGCAACATCTTCTTATGCCTTACTTCTTTCTGAGGAGATAAACAAACGCAATATGCGTGATAAGATTTATCTTAAGAAGGGCATTTTCGGCTCTGAGCGTTGGAGCGATAAGATGCGTAACTACATAAGGACTGAGCTTGGCGTTGAAATATATGATATTTACGGTCTTACCGAAATATACGGACCCGGTATAGGTATCAGCTGTGCGGAAGATGACGGTATGCACTACTGGGACGATTATGTTTATATTGAAATAATCGACCCGAAAACAGAAAAGCCCGTTCCCGACGGGGTAGAGGGCGAGGTAGTAATTACTACTCTTGTAAAGGAAGGCGCACCACTCCTGCGTTTCAGAACGCACGATATATCACGCATTATCCCTGAGCCTTGCAAGTGCGGAAGTCATTATCCCAGACTTGACACGGTAAAGGGACGCAGTGACGATATGTTCAAGGTACACGGCGTAAATATGTTCCCGAGCCAGGTCGAAGAAATACTCGGAATGGTAGACGGCGTTTCAAGTGAGTACAATATCAATATCGCACACGATGAAAGCATAAACCGTGACGTTATCCTTGTAACTGTCGAGGCAGAGGGCAGAGTCAGCTTCGACAAAACAGGCGATACTATCAGAGAGCTGTTCAAGTCAAAGCTCAGCGTTACACCGAAGATAACCGTTGTTCCTGTCGGAACGCTTCCGAGAACAGAGAAGAAGGCAAAGAGAGTTATCGACCACAGAGAATAATAGGATATATACGGCAAAACCTCCCGCTTTTCGACGGGAGGTTTCAGACTGTGATAAACCTATATAATTTTTGAAAATGGGGTTT
>ENA-UOOD01001320-UOOD01001320.1-human-gut-metagenome-genome-assembly--contig:-CS67-NODE-1320-length-25802-cov-12.481610_pt1 | contig 25802 bp, 17 predicted proteins | sample MGYA00242464_ERZ724011 | MGnify/ENA metagenome assembly ERZ724011 | reverse complement strand
ATCTGACGAAAAATTTGACGACGCATCTGTCGCACAATCTTTGTGCGGTATTGCCGTTGCATTATTTCTCTGCAAACACCGTGCTTTGCAGCTGCTGCTTGGCGGCATCGAGGTCGATCTCCAGCACCGACTGCCCGCCGACATCTGCCCCCTGAAACGTGCCGTCTGCCGGCACACGCTGCTGCTGCATGTCATAGGTCGCCAGCTTGAACGGCGTAGTAAGGGCATAGCCGTACAGCCCCGGCACTGACATGTTGGTCGTCATCTTCGGCAGTGCTCCCATGCACACGGGGAGCAGCCGGAACGGGTTACCCTTGACCTTGCTCATGACCTGGCTCATCACCGTCCGCTGCCGTTCGGTACGCTCAAAGTCGGCGTTGCCCACATAGCGGATACGGCTGTAGGAGAGAGCCTGCTTGCCGTCCAGCGTCAGCTTGCCGCCGCCGTCCAGCAGGTCGTCCTCCCGATCGTCGCCCATGATTTCATTGACTTCGCTGATGAGGATCTCGTTGACTGCCTCCGCCTCACGGTCGGAGATCTCCAGTTCCACGCCGCCCACCGCGTCGATCATGGCGGCACACGCGGCAAAAGTGATCATCACATAATCGTCAATATGTACGTCGAAATTCTCCTCCAGCGTGTCCATCAGCAGTTCCGGCCCGCCGTAGGAATACGCCGCGTTCAGTTTGTCGCTGCCGTATCCCGGAATATCCACATAGGCATCACGCATAAAGGAAGTCATATAGATCTGATCGGTGCGGGAGTTCATGGACACCAGAATCATAGAGTCCGAACGCCCCCGTTCCTCGTTGGGGTCACGGGTGTCCGTGCCGATCACCAGCACGCTTTTCACATAGGCAGCGTCCATGCTGCCGCTGGTCACGCCGCGGTCGCCGGTGCTCACCCGATTCATACCCAGAATGCCGATCATGGCAACTGCCGAGTACAGAAGAAACACCGCCACCACGATCGTCAGCAGCACCCGAAACAGCCTGCCCAGAAACGAGCCTTTCCGGCGGCGGTGCACAGTCGGACGGCGGCTGCTCTCCTGTCGGGGAGCCGTTTGCTGACGGGGAGCACTCTGCGGCGGTGCACTTTGTCTGCGGGGCGGTTCCTGCCGCGGCGGTGCACTGGGACGAGGCTGCTGTGCCGGTCTGGGCTGGCTCTGCCGCGGGGCACTCTGTCCCTGTCGGGGAGCACTTTGCCGCGGCTGCTGGCGGTAGACATTCTGCTGGGGCTGCCGTGCCGGCTGGCGATACCCCTGCGGCTGTCCGCCGGTGTGCGAAGCATACCCGCCGCCCTGCGGCTGCCGGTAACCGTTCTGGGAGTACCCCTGCTGCCCGTAGCCGTTCTGGGAGTACCCCTGCTGGCCGTAGCCGTTCTGGGAGTACCCCTGCTGGCCGTAGCCGTTCTGGGGGTACTCCTGCTGACCGTAGCCGTTCTGGGAGTACCCCTGCTGGCCGTAGCCGTTCTGGGAGTACCCCTGCTGGCCGTAGCCATTCTGGGAGTATCCCTGCTGGCCGTAGCCATTCTGGGGGTATCCCTGCTGGCCGTAGCCGTTCTGGGAGTACCCCTGCTGTCCGTAGCCATTCTGGGCTTGACGGCGAACCTGCTGGGCGTTCAGCTGTTGGGTGTCATACTGGTCGGTCGAACCGCCGGATTCAGCGGCACGGAAGAACATGGTTTCTTCGCCGTCGGTATTGTCCTGATGTTTATGATTGCGTTCCATAATAATCAACTCCTTGCGGCGGTCAGCCCGTCGCCCAGTGGAAATGGCGGCAACAGTTGCCCGTTGCCCTCCGCGGGATTTCTGCTTGCGAAAAATCTGCGGGCGAATGATACTGCGGGGAAAGCTCCCCTGAAAGGGCACCCGAAGGGCGTGCCTTGTGCTGAACTGTCACCGCAGGTGACTGAGGGGTTATCTCGTAAATCTTTTACATTAAGCAAAAGATTCCACAGAAGAACCCCTCCACCAGCTACGCTGGTCCCCCTCCCCTTTCAGGGGAGGCTTTAATCAGGCTCCCCTTATCTCATAAAACTTTTCGCTCTCACCTACCGCAGCCGCACAGCCAGGGCTGTGACAACAGTGAGGATCACGTGATAGATCAGGAAAAAGTATGCCGTCATCTTCTCATAGGCACCGGTCACCACGTGGATCATCGCCAGCGACAGCCCCAGCAGTCCTGCCACTACCAGCAGGATCACGCCGATCACTGCTGCACGGCGTACCCGTCTTGCTCCCAGCAGAAGTGCACCGGCACCGAAGCCGCTGTCCCCTACGGTCATGGAAGCACTGACACAGCCAAGGCCACCGGTTTCCCGCTGGAACAGGTGGTGCATCGAGGTGGGGATAATTTTCAGATAGGATTCCGGAAAGTCAAACAGAGCAGAGAGCCGCCGCAGCGAAACGGAGCAGTCCACGCTCCGCAGGATCAGTGCCACACGCTCCTGCCGCAGTGCCTGCATCTGCCGTTTGACATGGGGGTCTGCCGTAATGCGAATGGAGAACAGTGCCGCCAGCATGCCGCTGACTGACAGATACAGCACATCGCCGTTGCCCTCCGCCAGTTCGGCTTCTCTGGTCTTGGTGGGCAGCCCTTCGATGTTGTGGTTCGCCATCATTTCACGGCTGCCGAACAGCACCCGCTGATTGGCGATCCAGCCGCAGAAGCCCTGTCCGTCCTCGCAGACGAACTCGTCTACCGGCAGAAGCGTTCCCACATCGGGGATCATCTCCGCAAAGGCACCCTGTAACATGCTGTCGCCGTGGTGCACCAGACTGGCTGCGTCCAGCAGCACATCGTCCACCTTGGCACCGGAAAAGACCTTCATGCCCTCGATCTGTACCGAGCCCTTGGGGAACAGGTCGTTCGCCTCTACCAGCAGGGCGTTGGTGTCGAAAAAGTCGTCCACGCTCTGATAGCCCAGCATGGCACTGTTGGAAGCCGCCGCCCTGCGGGACTCCCGTTCCAGCGGCAGATTGACCACCAGTGCACTGGCAGTACAGCAGCTTGCCGTCTGGAGCAGTGCCAGCATGGAGCACAGGAAACTGATCCACGGCATGCCGACCGCCGTTCCCATGCGGATCAAAGTCATGCCCACGGCGATCAGCAGGGTGACAATGCCGCAGATCGGTGTCATTGTCCGGCACAGCCCGTCCGCCATATCCGTGGAATAGGAATACCGGAGAATGTCGCACAAGCCGTCCGCTTTCCGCACTGCCGTCACAATGGGAATATCGTGGAGCACGCCCCGTGTGAGCAGTTCCGCAGTTTCCTCCTGCGAAACATAGGAGAGCACCCGCTTTTGTCCCTCGCGGGAAATGACGTTCACGTTCCGCAGAGCACGGCGTACCATCAGCAGCCGCCCGATGATATTGCAGAACAGAGCCAGCAGAGCACAGGGCACATAGAGGTGCACCGTGTCCATTGCCAGAACGTCCGGCGAGATCACCACGCAGACTGCCCCCAGCAACGCCGGCACCAGCGGCAGCACTGCCATGCTGTCACTGTCCGCATGAAACCGGAGCAGGTTCCACAGCCCGTTTTTCACGGTGGGGAACATCACGCCCAGCCCCAGCAGTCCCAGTGCCAGCTGAATGATGCCGTAGCCGCGGGGGGTGACCAGTGCCGTAAAGGCACCGTTTCCCAGCACTTCCGTGCACGCCAGCACCGCCCCTGCCACAGTCAGCACCAGCACGGCGATAAACCGGAAAAATACCACATTCCGGAGATTTTCCAGCGTTTTCTTCACCAGTTCCAAGTTGTCAGGCTGCCGCTTTTCCGCGTCTGCCCCAAAGGTATGGCTCCGCACCCGCTGGCGGACAGGGCGAAACCGGCTGGTCTGCTGGCTGCCCTGATAGTAATAGTCCTGTTCTTCCTCCCAGTGCCGCCGCGAAACCGGCGGTTCTTCATCCGTTCCCACCGGCTCTGCCCGCTGGAATTCGCCGGTGACAGATTCCTTGAGGTAGGCACTGTCCGGCACATTCCGGCGGCGTTTCTTTTTCTTTTCCCGTGCACGGGTAGAATCTTCCATCTGCCGCACATTGGGGCGGTGCCGCTGGGGTGCGGCGGTATCTTCTTCCATCAGCTTGACTGCACCGTCATAGCCGCTGTCGCCGGTTTCGGTGTAAGAAGCCTGATACCGTCCGGCACCGGCGGCGTTGACAAAGGACACGTTTTCCCGCCGGAGGTGCTGGGTGGGAAAGCGTTCCCGCAACACCGGTGCCGCATCTGCTTCCTGTGCTGCCTGTGCCGCCTTGCTGGCTTTGATGTGGGAGATCGTAGACTTGATGTCCACCAGTTCTTCCGCGTTCTCCGGCGGCGGGGCAACCGTGTCATAGCCGGCACGTTCCCGCGAAAGCGGACGCTCAGACGTTGCCGCATTCACTAGCTTTTCGGTTTCCAGTGTCCCGCGGGACAGGGGCTGTTCCGAGGTGTGCCGGATTCCGGAGCGTTTGCCGTCCGCACTGTATTCGTTTAAGATTTCTTCTAATGTAAATTTATGGTCTGCCATAATACACTCCTGTGAAAATTTGAGAAGTGATTCTCCGAAAATGATTGTTGCCGTCGATGCCCTAAAACTGCCTGAAACAAGCCTCCCCTTTAGGGGAGGGGGACCGCCGTCAGGCGGTGGAGGGGTTCTCATGTGAAATCTTTTCCTTAATGAAAAAGACTTACGAGATAACCCCTCAGTCAGTGCTACGCACTGCCAGCTCCCCTTTCAGGGGAGCCTATAGCTACCGGTTCAGCACAGACACGCCCCTATAGAGAAGCCTGAAATAAGCCTCCCCTGAAAGGGGAGGGGGACCAGCGAAGCTGGTGGAGGGGTTTTTACGTGAAATCTTTTGCTTAATGAAAAAGACTTACGAGATAACCCCTCAGTCAGTACTACGCACTGCCAGCTTCCCTTTCAGGGGAGCCTATAGCTACCGGTTCAGCACAGACACGTCCCTATAGAGAAGCCTGAAATAAGCCTCCCCTGAAAGGGGAGGGGAACCAGCGTAGCTGGTGGAGGGGTGCTTCTGTGAAATCTTTTCCTCAATGAAAAAGACTTACGAGATAACCCCTCAGTCACCCACGGCACCCTCTCCGTCCGTCACTTCGCCAGCCGCTGCCGCACTGCCTCATACAGAAAGATGCCCGCTGCCACGGAAGCGTTCAGTGAGTTGACTTTTCCACGCATGGGCAGGCTCAGCATGGCATCGCACTTTTCCCCAACCAGACGGCTCATGCCGAAGCCCTCCGAGCCGATGACAAATGCCGTGCCGCCGGTGAAGTCTGCATCGGTATAGCTGGTGCCTGCGGCATCGGTGCCGTAGATCCAGACATTGTTTTTCTTGAGGATCTCCATGGCGGAAGCCAGATTGGGCACCCGTGCCACCGGCAGCCAGCTTGCGGCTCCCGCAGAGGTCTTGCCCACGGTCAGCGTCAGGGACGCACTCCGCCGCTTGGGAATAATTACGCCGTGTGCACCGGCAGCTTCTGCCGTCCGGATAATGGCACCCAGATTGTGAGGATCCTGAATCCCGTCACACAGCACCAGCAGCGGCGGTTCGCCCTTTTCGGCAGCACGCTCCAGCAGTTCTTCCAGCGAAACGTATGTGCCGCAGGCACCCTCCGCCGCAACGCCCTGATGCACTGCCCCGCCGGTCAGCTGGGTCAGCTTGGACTCTGTCACAACCTTTACGGGAATGCCCTGCTCCTTGGCAAGGCTGATGATCTCCTGCAAACCGCCGCTTTCCTGCCCCACATAGAGCATGTCGATCCTGGCACCGCTGCGGAGTGCTTCCATAACGGGATTTCTGCCGGCGATCCGGTCATTTTCCGTTTCCGGCATTTCCGCAGGCTTCTGCCGGCGGGACTGTGGTTTTCTCTGGCTCATATATTCCTCCGTATCTCCTGCGGCATGGCATTTCCCCACGCCCGTTGCAGGACACTGTCTGTTTTTTTACGATGCTATCCATTATAGCATATCTCCGGAGAAAATACAAGGTTTTTCGTGTGAGAGGGAAAATTGACAAGAAAGATTGCACAGGAACCCCTCAGTCACCTGCGGTGCCAGCTCCCCTTTCAGGGGAGCCTATAGCTACTGATTCAGCACAAGGCACGCCCTTCGGGTGCCCTAGCCTCCCCTGAAAGGGGAGGGGGACCAGCGAAGCTGGTGGAGGGGTTCTTCCGTGGAATCTTTTCCCTCACGCATCAGGCTCTACAAAAGAATCTCTCAGAAAAGCTTTTTACATTACAGGGACACTTTCAACAATCACCATCCCCCACTACAGCACCAGCAAACAAACCGCCGCCGTACCCAGACAGCTCAGCAGCACCAGCAGGAGCGTCCGGAGCCAGAAGCGTTTTTCTGCCCGTTCCGGTGCCGCTTCCCGCAGCAGTGCGTCCGCGTCCGCCTGCGAAAGCTGCTGGGGCAGCTTGGTCACGCCGGGCTTGAGATAGAACACCGCACGTTCAAAATACAGACTGTCCGGACGGTTCACTTCGATGATTTTTTTCTGTACGCCTTTTACCATAGCCATTCCTCCTGCGGCAGCCGGTGCATGCCGGTACTGCCGAATGATTTCACAGGAAGTATGTGCACATTGTGAACCACTCAAACAGAACAAACCTGTTTTTCCACAAAGTCCCCCGTTCCGACAGGAATTTCTGTGGAAAACTCTGTGGAAACTGTGGAAAACGTCCGGTTTTTCCAATCTGTCCCCTGTTGTGGAATCCGGTGGAGAATGTTTGAACAGTGTTTTATTTTAGGCAATACCGCACAAAGCTTGTGCGACAGATGCGTCGTCAAATTTTCCGTCAGATGAAACAAAAAGCGGTATTGCCTTTATTCACAAACTGCCGTCAGCGGCAGCGGAGAAGCTTCCGTCCGGAACGGTGCCGCCGGAATCCCGTTTTTCCCGAACAGCGTAACTGCACCGTAGTTCACCCAGTTGTACCGTGCCGCAGCAGGAGCCGGCACTTCTGCCGCCGTCAGCCGCACCGTGTCGCCGTCCAGCACTGCTCTGGCATCGTGATACACCCCGTCTGCACCGGCGATCTGGAAGCCGCAGGGTTCCCCGTGCCACTCCATGCCCTGTGCCGCATGGGAAAAGAACACCGTCAGCGTACTGCCCTCCACAACGAAGCTGCGGAAGATCGGTCCGAATGCCTCCAGTTCCCGTTCCCCGTAGACCAGCTGCCGAGCCTGCAACGCCAGCCGGTGTCCAACAGGGTGCTTGTCCACAGGGTGAATGTTGCAGTATTCGCCGCAGTCCAGAATCACGGCAATGCCGGTATGCTTTACCGTCTGGTATACCTGCATCTGTGCCTCCCGCAGCCGGCTCCACGCCCCGTTTTCCGGCGTGTCCGCATAGGTGTGCATGGGCAGCTGCACCAGAATGAACGGCAGCCGGGCATCTTCAAAATCCTGCCGCCAGCGGGCGATCAGCATTGTCAGCAGTGTACCATAAGTATCCGGTCGGATCTCGTCGTTTTCGCCCTGATAATAGAAAAATCCCCGAATGGTATAGGGCACTACCCTTTGCAGCATGGTGTGATACATGCCGGCAGGACGGTAGGGGCTCTTGATGCCCAGCGGCCCGGGGTAACGGTTTTCCCCGCAGCGGCGAATGATCTCGTCCCACGGCATATTGCTGTCCTCCTGATAGCACTTCTGCATGCGGCTCTCCCATGCGGTGTGATATGCCACGTATTCGTCATACTCGGCGATCATTTCCGCGTCCGTCTTTCCCGCGGTGGCATCGGCGTAGTCCTGCAAATAGGGGTGACCGGCAGTGTGTGCCTGCAGATCAGATTCCGGCAGCCAGCAGCTGACCGATGAGCCGCCGTAGTTGCAGCCGATAATCCCCACAGGAACGCCCTGTGTCTGTGCCAGTTCCTTCGCCGCCAGATACGCCGCCGCAGACCATGTGCCGCTGGTTTCCGGATCCGGCAGTTCCCAGCGGGCAGCGTTCCATGCAGCAGTGTAGGCATCGTCTGCGAACGTATTCCGCGGCACCTGAAAATACCGCACGTTGGAGTTCCGGCACTGTTCCAGTTCCGCCGTTCCGTTCCTGGCATCTTTCAGCATAAATTCCATGTTGGACTGCCCGCCGGCAAGCCAGACTTCCCCGAATGCCACGTCGGAAAATTCCTGTTCGTTTACCGTCAGGGTACAGCCCGTGCCCGCAGGCATCGGCGGCAGTGTCACCCGCCATGTTCCGTCCTGCCGCACCGCAGAAGAAACGGTACAGTGCCGCTGGGGAACGGAAACGGTCACCGGCTCCCCTGCGGTGCCCGTCCCGAAAACGGCAACGGGCTTGCCCCGCTGGAGCAGCATGTGGTCTGTAAAAATGGCTGCACAATGTATCATATGAATTCCACCTCGTTGTTTTTTCAGACAGCACGGCATCAGACGGTGCTGTTCGAATGCTACCTGTATTATACAAGGTTTTGCAGAAGATGTCAACGAGAAGTGTCTGCAAAGTCGCCAGACGCTCTTTGTGCGGTATTGCCCAAATATTCCCGCCGGCACTTGACACACCGCCCGCTCCGTGATACAATAGCCTATTATAACCGAAAGCAAGGAGCAGATACTTATGGCAAAACAACACTGGAAAGGCAGCGTCCTGCTGGCACCCGTTCCGCCCACGCTGGTCACCTGCGGCACCATGGAACACCCCAACGTGCTGACCATTGCATGGACAGGCGTACTGGCAACGCACCCGCCCATGACATATATTTCCGTTCGTCCCTCCCGCTATTCCTATGATCTGATTCGGGAATCCGGCGAATTCGTCATCAATCTCCCCACCTCTGCCATGATGAAAGCCACCGACTTCTGCGGTGTCCGCAGCGGCAGGGACGTTGACAAGTTCGCCCAGTGCCACCTGACACCGGAGCCGGCACAGACCGTTAAGGCTCCCCTGATCGCAGAGTGCCCCGTCAGTCTGGAATGCCGCGTCACCGCCACCAAGGAACTGGGCACCCATACGGTATTCGAAGCGGAGATCACCGGTGTCAACGTCGAGGAACAGTACCTCGACAGCAAGGGCAAGCTGAATCTCCAGCAGTGCGGTCTGATGGCATACGCCCACGGCGAATACTTCGCTCTGGGCAGAAAGCTGGGGAACTTCGGGGATTCCGTCCGGAAAAAGAAGAAAAAACGCCCCGAACACAAGAAGCAGAAGCCGCAGAAGTAAACTCTAAAATAATAATTAGGCTCCCCTTTAGGGCACCCGAAGGGCGTGCCTTGTGCTGAGCTGGCAGTGCGTAGCACTTTCCACTTATGCCGAAAACGTCATAAAAAGATTTCACGAAAGAATCCCTCCACCGCCTAATGACGGTTCTTCTACCCGCCTTGACTTTTCCACAAAATCTGCTATAATATAGGTGTACAGGAACATCTTGCAGAAGTCCCTGTCTGTTGTCTGCATAACTGCTGCTTCTTTGGGCAAAATAAAGAGGACGTTAAAGAAAACGTTTCCGATATTTTACCCAAAGGAGCAGCACTATGGCTAACACGACACCATCTGACAGCAAGTCCCCCGCAGAAGAACAGCTGGATCAGGCACAGCTGATCGAAGAAACCGGCAGCGTCCGGACACCCAACGCCAAGCACCTGATCCACTGCCTGAACATCATCGGTCAGGTGGAGGGACACACCGTGCTGCCGGAGGACACCAAGACTACCAAATACGAACACGTCCTGCCGGCACTGGTAGCGATCGAACAGGACCGCAGCATTGAAGGGCTGCTGATCCTGCTCAACACCATGGGCGGCGATGTGGAAGCGGGGCTTGCCATTGCGGAAGTCATCGCCGGCATGCAGACCCCCACGGTTTCACTGGTGGTGGGCGGCGGTCACTCCATCGGGATCCCTCTCGCCGTCAGTGCGGACGTTTCCCTCATCGTGCCCTCTGCCTCTATGACTGTGCACCCTGTCCGTACCAGCGGGCTGGTGCTGGGCGTGCCGCAGACAACCATTTACTTTTCAAAAATTCAAGAGCGTATCACAGGCTTCATCACCAGCCACAGCCGCATCTCCAAGGCTCGTCTGGAAAACATGATGCTGAACACACAGGAAATGGCAACCGATATGGGAACGGTCATCTCCGGTGCAGAAGCGGTGGAATGCGGGCTGATCGACCGGCTGGGTTCTCTCCGCGATGCCATTGATGCACTCTATCATCGGATAGAAACACAGGAACTGCGACCGTCCGGAAACGCGAAAGCCTGAGGCAGCACCGCACAAAGCTTGTACGTAAGGTGTTGCCCTAAGATAATATCAGGCGAATTTCCGGCATTGCAGTTCTTTTCAGAAAGGCGTAACATTGGCAAAAAAATCTGCGTCTTCGAAAAAGAAGACTTCAAAACCCGCAGCGAAAAAGAAGCCGGCAGCCAAGAAAAAGACTGCCGGCACTTCTGCTGCACAGACCTCCAAGGAGGAGGCTCTGGCAAAGCTGAACCAGCAGCAGAATGGCAACACCAAATTTCAGTCAGTGGTACTTTTCACCAGTGCCATTTTATTTTTTCTGCTGGCATTCGTCCACGGCAACGCCGGCTGGTATCTCATGCACTGCATTATCCGCGGCATTTTCGGCTTTTCCATTCTGCTGGTGCCGATCCTGCTCATGGCGGCTGCCTACTTCACCGAACGCCAGTCCGGCATGAACCTCACCAAACGGCTGCTGCTGAGTCTGGGGCTGACCGTGCTGGTGAGCAGTTTTTTCCAGATCATATTCGTGGGCGACATCGGCAAAAAGGGCTTTTTCCGCTGCTTCAAATATCTGTTTGTGGCAGGCACGGAAAACGCTTTCGCCAGCGGCGGAGCGATCAGTACGTTTCTCGCCTATCCGTTCCTGCGGATCATCGGCACACCCGGAGCACAGATCATCATCATCTGTCTGCTCTTTCTCACCATTATGCGGCTGATGGATCTGAGTATCCGGCAGCTGTGGTGGTACATAGGCTTTCCGTTCCGGAAACTCAGGGAACTGTGGAACCGTGATCCGGAATGGGCAGACGATATTCCCGAAGATGCCGCCGCAGAGGAAGAACCGGAATTCCTGCTGCCGGAACAGCACGCCCCGAAAATTGCAAAGGTACACCGCAAAGGCACTGTCCAGCCACAGCCGGAACCGGCTGCCGCAGAACCGGCTCCGGACGCAGACATTCCGGACTTTGTGGCTGCCGACCAGCCGCTGCCATCGGAACTGGACGACATGATCCGGAACAGCTATTCCCAGCCGCAGGACGATGCCCCCTATACGCCGGCGTATGACATGGACATTGACATTCCCCTTCCGGACAGTGAGCCGGACAACGCCGCGATCGTATCACCGGATGAACTGCTGCAGGACCCGCCGGAACTGGCTGAGCCTGCCGCAGAAACAGAGAGCCCGTCAGAACCGGCTGCTCCGGCAGCACCGACGGTTCCGGCACGTCCCTACCAGATCCCCAGCATCGACTTTTTGCAGAACGGTGTCAGCCGTGCCGGCGACCCTGCGGTAGATCAGGAGATGAAAGAAAAAGCGGGCATTCTGGTGGACACGCTGAAAAGCTTTGGCGTGACTGTCCGCATTACCGGTATTTTCCGCGGTCCTTCCGTCACGCGGTATGAGATACAGCCTGCCGCCGGCATCAAGGTTTCCAAGATCACCGGACTGGCAGATGACATTGCCCTGTCGCTGGCGGCACAGGGTGTCCGCATCGAAGCCCCCATTCCGGGGAAGCCGGCGATCGGCATCGAAGTCCCCAACAGCCACAAGGACACCGTTTCCCTGCGGGAGATTCTGGAGAGCGACAGCTTCCGCAGTTCCAAGAGCAAGCTGGCGTTTGCCGTGGGGCGGGATATTGCCGGCAACGCCGTCATCGGCGACATTGCACGGCTGCCCCATATGATTATCGCCGGAGCCACCGGTTCCGGTAAGTCGGTCTGCACCAACTCCATTATCATGAGTATCCTATACCATGCCACACCGGAAGAAGTCAAGCTGATCCTGATCGACCCGAAGATCGTCGAATTCACCGTCTATGAGGGCATTCCCCACCTGCTGATCCCAGTGGTCACCGACCCGAAAAAGGCTGCCGGTGCGTTGAACTGGGCAGTGCAGGAGATGCAGCGGCGGTATAACCTGTTCGCCGAAAACAGCGTCCGCGATCTGGGCGACTACAACGCCGCGGCTGCCCAGCCGAACAGTCCGCTGGAGCCTATGCCCCAGATCGTAGTCATTATCGACGAGCTTGCCGACCTGATGATGACCACGTCCAAGGAAGTGGAAGATGCGATCTGCCGTCTGGCACAGAAAGCCCGTGCGGCAGGCATGCACCTCATCATTGCGACACAGCGGCCTACCACGGACATCATCACCGGACTTATCAAGGCAAATATCCCCAGCCGTATCGCCCTGTCTGTCATGTCGCAGGTGGACTCCCGCACCATTCTGGACACCGGCGGTGCGGAAAAGCTGCTGGGGCACGGCGATATGCTGTACCTGCCCAACGGCAAGATCAAGCCGGTGCGTGTACAGGGCTGTTTCACCTCCACCAAGGAGATCGAAAAGGTGGTGGACTTTATCAAGTCCCAGACTCAGAGCGAATACAGCAACGAGATCATGGAGCAGGTAGAACAGAACATTCCCGTCACCAAGGCAGAGGGAAAGACAAAGGAACAGCGAAAAGATTCCGGCGAGCCGGAACCGGGCAGCGACGAGGACATTTTCGAACGTGCCATTGAAGTGGTCGTAGAAGCCGGACAGGCCTCCACCTCCTCCCTCCAGCGGCGGCTGAAGCTGGGCTATGCCCGTGCCGCACGCATCATGGACGAACTGGAGGAAAAGGGCATCATCGGCCCCTATGAGGGTGCCAAGCCCCGCAGAGTGCTGATGTCCAAGGAGCAGTTTGCCGAACGGAAAATGCGGCGGCTGCAATAAAAAACCACACCGTAATATTATATTGTAATTTTTAAAGCTTTATAGATTAGGCTCCCTTGAAAAGGGAGCTGGCAGCCGTAGGCTGACTGAGGGATTTTGCCGCGAAATCTGCAATTCAAGAAAAAGATTGCACCAGAATCCCTCCACCAGCTTCGCTGGTCCCCCTCGTACTGAGCGGTCCCCTCTGCCCTGCGGGCATCTCCCCACCCCGTGGGGAGCCACCCTTTTCAAGGGAGGCTTATTCCTATAGTTTTAGCTGTTACACCATTCTGTGTAAAAATTTTTCCTGATGTATTCGATTTCATAGCCTCCTTTTTCAAGAAAGCCGAAACGGAAAAACTCATCTATAAGGAGCAGATACATGACCAATTTTCTCCCTGTCACCATGCAGGAACTTCTGGAAACCGGCGTATCCCAGCCGGATTTCGTCTATATTACCGGTGATGCCTACGTGGATCACCCCAGCTTCGGGGCAGCCATTATCACCCGCCTGTTACAGTCGCAGGGCTACAGCGTCGCCGTTCTCGCCCAGCCGGACTGGCACACGGTAAAAGACTTCACCCGATTCGGCAAGCCCAGACTGGCGTTTCTGGTGACCGGCGGCAACATCGATTCCATGGTTGCCCACTACACTTCCGCCAAGCGGAAACGCAGCACTGACATGTACTCCCCCGGCGGCAGAGCCGGGCTTCGTCCCGACCGTGCCGTTATCACCTACTGCCGGAAAATTCGGGAGGCTTACCCCGATGCCGCCATTGCCATTGGCGGACTGGAAGCTTCTCTGCGGCGGTTCGCCCACTATGACTACTGGGACGACACCGTCCGCCCGTCCATTCTGGCAGACAGCGGAGCAGATCTGCTGATGTACGGCATGGGGGAACACCAGATCACCGAACTGGCACAGCTGCTGGCAGAGGGCGTGCCCATACAGGAGATCACGGACATTCGCGGCACCTGTTATCTCACCTCACCGGAAAACACCCCGTGGGGCGGCGTGCAGTGTCCGGATTATGCACAGGTCTGCCGCGACAAAAAGGCATACGCCAAGGCAACCCGCCAGCAGTACGACCAGCAGGACGAGATCACCGGAAAGACCGTGCTCCAGCGGCACGGGGACAAGATGCTGGTGCAGAACCCGCCGGCAGTCAGCCTGACACAGGAAGAACTGGACGCAGTATACCGGCTGCCCTATCAGCGGAAGCCCCACCCCATGTACGATGCATAGGGCGGCGTGCCGGGCATTGAGGAGGTACAGTTTTCCATTGCCCACAACCGCGGTTGCTTCGGCTACTGCAACTTCTGCTCCATTGCCCTGCATCAGGGTCGCCGCATCACCTGCCGCAGCGAGGAGTCCATTCTGGAAGAAGCGAAAAAGATCACGGAAATGCCCAACTTCAAAGGCTATATCCATGACGTCGGCGGCCCGACGGCAAACTTCCGGCTGCCTTCCTGCAAAAAGCAGGCGAAATCCGGCATGTGCGTCGGGAAAAAGTGTCTTGCTCCGGAGCCCTGCAAGGCGTTGCAGGTGGATCACAGCGAGTATCTCCGCATTCTCCGGAAGCTGCGGAAACTCCCCAAGGTGAAGCGGGTGTTTATCCGTTCCGGTATCCGGTTCGACTATGTCATGGCGGACAAGGACGACACCTTCTTCAAGGAACTGGTGGCAGAGCACGTCAGCGGGCAGCTGAAAGTGGCTCCGGAGCATGTGAGCAACGTGGTGCTGGACAAAATGGGCAAGCCCCATATCGAGTGCTACGAAGCGTTCCAGAAGCGGTTCTATGAGATCACCAAGAGCCTCGGCAAGAAACAGTATCTGGTGCCCTATCTCATGTCCTCTCACCCCGGCAGCACTCTGCAGGAAGCCGTAAAGCTTTCCCTGTTCCTGCGGGACAACGGCATGCATCCGGAACAGGTACAGGACTTCTACCCCACGCCGGGGACGATCTCCACCTGCATGTATTACACGGAACTGGACCCCTACACCATGGAGCCGGTCTATGTGCCGAAAACGCCGAAAGAAAAAGCCATGCAGCGGGCTTTGCTGCAATATTACCTGCCCCAGAACCGCCAGCTGGTGCTGTCTGCACTGAAGCAGGCAGGGCGGCAGGATCTCATCGGCACCAAGCCGAACTGTCTGGTGGCTCCGGAACAAAGATCCGACAGCCAACGCAGCCATGCCGACAAAAACCGGAATCCCCACACCAAAGGAGGCGTATCCCCACGAAAACCAAAGCATTCTTCCAAAAAATCGCGGCGATCCTGACTGCGGCAGCCCTGCCCCTGCTGGGCGGCTGTTCGCTGGACGATGCCGAACAATATCTCACCGACACCGTACAGCAGGCGTTCGGCGGTGAGGAAGCCGAAACCGGCGGCGGCTCTGCCACCGGAAGCTGTACCGTCCACTTTCTGGACGTGGGACAGGGCGACAGCGAACTGATCGTCACCGACACCGCCGCTGTGCTCATCGATGCCGGCGAACAGAGTGCCGCGGACGACATTCTCGCCGACTTACAGCAATACGGCATCACCAAGCTGGACTGGATCATCGGCACCCACCCCCACGCCGACCACATCGGCGGGTTCCCGACGATTTTAAACTACGCAGCACAGAACAGTGACCTGACGATCTGCAACGCCATGAGCCCCCAGCTGCCGGACAGCATGGTGCCGACCACCCGTACATACGAAAAGTTTCTGGACGGCATCGAAGCCAACGGACTGATCCTGACACCTGCCACCTCCATGACCATTGACATGGGAACGGCTTCGCTGGAGATCATACCTTCTCCCGCCGAGGACTACAGTTCTCTGAACGACTATTCCATCTGTGCCTATCTCACCTGCGGGGACACCAGCTTTTTCTTCACCGGTGACGCGTCCAAGCCGGAGGAAAAAGACCTGCTGGAAAAAGGCGAACTGGACGGCATACAGGCGGACGTGCTGAAAGTGGGACACCACGGCAGCCGTGAATCCTCCACAGATGCATTTCTGGCACAGTTACAGCCCAGCTATGCGGTGATCTCCTGCGGAGCAGGCAACAGCTACGGACACCCCCACAGCGAAGCGGTATCCCGCTTGCAGCAATACTGCGGCGAACAGATCTGGCGGACAGACGAAAGCGGCACGGTGACCATTTCGTCCGACGGCTCCAATCTCACCGTGACAACCGAAAAGTGAGGTGCTTCTGATGTGGATCATTGACCGGTTCGAAGAAACCATTGCCGTGATCGAAACCGACGACGGTATGACAGAGATCCCCCGCAGCCAGATTCTGGGCGATGCCAGAGAGGGCGACATTCTCCGGCAGAATCCGGACGGCAGCTATCAGACCGACACCGCCGCCACACAGGCACGGCGGGAAAAGCTTGCCGCACGGACACGGCGGCTCATGGGAAAATAACGGGTGGAACAACAGGTGAATCAACTATGAAAATCGTAATTATTGGGAACGGCAAGATCGGCAGCAATCTGGCTGCCCTGCTGGTGCAGGAGGGACACGACATCACCGTGGTAGACTGTGATGAAACCCACTTGCGAAAGAGCCAGAACACACTGGACGTTATGTGCATCGAGGGCAACGGGGCAACGGCGGAAACCCAGCTGGAAGCCGGAGCAAACAAAGCCACCCTGCTCATCGCGGCAACGCCCTATGACGAAGTGAATGTTCTCTGCTGCCTGATCGGCAAGCGGCTGGGCACGAAAAAGACCATTTCCCGCGTGCGTATGCCGGAGTATTACCAGCAGATGCACCTGATTCGGGAAGATCTGGGGCTGTCGATGGTCATCAATCCGGAACTTTCCACCGCAGACGAGATCATGCGGGTACTGGTGTTCCCCTCCGCGGCAAAGGTGGAGGTCTTTGGCAAGGGCAAGCTGGAGCTGGTGGAATACCGGCTGCCGGACTTCCCGTGGCTGGAAAACATCACGCTGGTGGAACTCTACAAAAAGATCAAGACGAAATTCCTCATCTGTGCCGTACAGCGGGACGAGAAAGTGTTTATCCCCTCCGGCGACTTCGCTCTGCAGGAGGGCGACCGCATTCACGTGGCGGCTTCGCACCGGAACATTGAACGATTCTTCCGTGCCAGCGGCTTCATGAAGGACAAGGTGCGTACCGTCATGATCGTAGGCGGCGGCAGAGTGGGCTATTACCTGTCGAAACAGCTGCTGGCGGTGGGCATGAAAGTCAAGCTGATCGAAAAAGATCGGGAACGCTGTGAAAAGCTGTCTGATCTGCTCCCCAAGGCCATCGTCATCTGCGGCGACGGCACCGATCAGGATCTGCTGATCGAGGAGGGCGTACTGGAAGTGGACGGCTTTGTGGCTCTGACCGGCATCGACGAGGAGAATATGATTATCTCCCTGTTCGCCAAGGACAGCACCAACGCCAAGGTAGTCACAAAAGTCAGTCGGGAAAACTACATCGACCTGTCCTCTGAACTGGGGCTGGACTGCGTGGTTTCCCCCAAGTCCCTGACCATGGGCAACGTGCTGAGTTACGTGCGTTCGCTGGAGAGCACCGCCGGCAGCGAGATCGAATCCCTGTATCATCTGGTAGGCGATCAGGTGGAGGCGATCGAGTTCCGCGTCAAGGAACGGATCCCCGATCTGGTAGGCGTACCGCTAAAAGACGTGCAGCTGAAAAAGAATATCCTGATCTGTGCCATTATCCGGAAGCGGGAGATCATCATTCCGGACGGCAGTGCTGTCATCGAACTGGGGGATTCCGTGGTGATCGTTTCCAAGGAGCACCACTTCTCCAGCATGAAAGACATTCTGGACTAGGCGGTGAACGAGTATGAATAAAGGCATTGTATTCCACTATCTGTCCAAGGCACTGCTGCTCTCCTCAGCACTGTTTCTGGTGCCGGCTCTAGTGAGCCTGTACTATCGGGAATATTTCTTCATGCTGATCTTTCTGGGCGTAGGCGGCGGCATGGCTCTGGCATCGCTGCCGGGGGTGTTCTACCGTCCCAGGCACAAGTACATGTTTGCACGGGAGGGCATGGTCATTGCTGCCCTGATGTGGATCATTTTTTCCGCAGTGGGAGCACTGCCCTTTTATTGCAGCGGCAGCATTCCCCACTACATAGACGCTCTTTTCGAAAGCGTATCCGGCTTCACCACCACCGGTTCTTCCATTCTGACTGATATAGAGGCTCTGCCGCGGGGGATCCTGTTCTGGCGAAGCTTCACCCACTGGGTCGGCGGCATGGGCGTACTGGTGCTTGCCATTGCCATTCTCCCCTCCTCGGGGAATGCCCTGTATCTGATGCAGGCAGAATGCCCCGGTCCGCAGGTAGGCAAGCTGGTGCCCAAGGGCAAAAACTCCGCCCTGTACCTGTACCTCATCTACGGAGCCCTGACATTTATCACCATTGTGCTGCTGTTCACCGGCGGCATGCCCCTGTTTGACAGCGTATGCCACGGCATGGGCATTGCAGGCACCGGCGGCTTCGGCATCAAGAACGACGGATTGTCCTATTACAACTCTCCTTATCTGGATGGCGTGGTGACAGTGACCATGCTTCTGTTCGGGGTGAACTTTACCCTGTACTACTACATGCTGATACGGCGGTTTCGGGAAGTGCGGAAGAACACGGAACTGCGGGTATATTTCAGCATTGTTGCCATTTCGACCGCACTCATTATGCTGAATATCCGCCCCATTTACCACAGCGTGGGAAAGTGCTTTCGCTATGCCGTTTTTCAGGTGGCTTCCATTATCACCTCCACCGGCTTCGCCACGGCAGACTATAACCAGTGGCCGCTGTTCTCCCAGATGCTGCTGATCCTGCTGATGCTTATCGGTGCCTGCGGCGGCTCTACCGGCGGCGGGTTCAAGGTGCAGCGGTGTGTGATCCTCTGGAAAAGCGGCTCTGCTGCCATGCGGAAAATGGTGCACCCCAACTCCGTGAACCAAGTCAAATCCGACAACAAAATTCTCCGTCCGGAGGCACTCCACCATGTGTGGAGTTACCTCATTCTGTATCTGGGTGTGCTGCTGGCTTCGTTCCTGCTGCTGTCGCTGGACGACATGGACTTCGGCACGGCAATTTCTGCCGTCATCACCTGCACCAACAACATCGGCCCGGGCATCAACAGCGTAGGCCCCATGGAGAATTTCTCGTTCCTGTCGGACTTTTCCAAGGCGGTGCTGTCCGCGGACATGCTACTGGGACGGCTGGAGATCTTCCCCATTCTGGTGCTGCTGGCTCCGTCGGTGTGGAGAAAGAGTTTTTGACGGGAAGAAAACCATGAAGCAAAAGAATCTCCCCACCCCGCGGGGAGTCACCCCTTTCAGGGAAGGCTTTACTTAGGCTCCCCTGAAAGGGCACCCGTAGGGCGTGCCTTGTGCTGAGCTGGCAGTGCGTAGCACTGACTGAGGGGTTTCCACTTATGCCAAAAACATCATAAAAAGATTTTACGAAAAAACCCCTCCACCGTCTAACGACGGTCCCCCTCCCCTTTCAGGGGAGGCTATCATGAAAGTTGATTTTCATGGCTGCCTGTGATTTTCCCTTGCATTTTTCAGCACGATGTGCTATACTATCCATAAGCGTGCAGCAGCCGCTGTATCTGCTTACATGAAATGCATCAAACAAAGTGAGGTAATATGGAAACAGACCATTTATGCATCGGCGGCGGACCGGCAGGTGTCTTTGCGGCACTGACCGCCGCCGAACACGGCAAACGCTGTATCATTCTGGAACACAACAAACAGCTGGGACGCAAGCTTCGCATCACCGGCAAAGGTCGCTGCAATCTCACCAACAACTGTGACCGCGACACCCTGATGGCAAATATCCCCGCCAACGGGAAATTCCTGTACAGTGCGTTTTCCCGCTGCACCCCGCAGGACGTCATGGCTTATTTCGAAAAGCTGGGCGTTCCGCTGAAAACTGAACGGGGCAATCGGGTATTTCCCGTCAGCGACCGTGCGGAGGACATCGTACAGGCTCTGCAAAAGGCAGTGCGGCTGGCGGGAATCCCCGTGGTGCACGGCGACGCGGCAGAACTGCTGCTGGAAAACAGCAGATGTACCGGTGTCCGCACCGCAGACGGCAGAGAATATCGGGCAGGGACGACACTGCTCGCCACCGGCGGCATGTCCTACCCCAAGACCGGTTCTGACGGCTCAGGCTATCGTCTGGCAGAAACAGCCGGTCACACCATTGTGCCGCCAATGCCCTCCCTGATCCCGCTGGTCACACAGGAAACATGGTGTCAGGAAGCCATGGGGCTCTCCCTGCGGAACGTGATCCTGCGGCTGTATCGGGGAAACAAGTGCATCTTTGAGGAACTGGGCGAAATGCTGTTCACCCACTTCGGCGTGTCCGGTCCGCTGGTACTCAGTGCCAGTGCCCTGATGCGAAAGGGCAGCCCGCAGGACTACCGGCTGGAGATCGACCTGAAATCCGGTCTGACTCCGGAACAGCTGGACAAACGGATCCAGCGGGATCTTGCCGACAGTCCCAACCGCGACCTCGGCAACATTCTCCACGCCCTGCTGCCGGCAAAGCTGATCCTGCCGGTACTGCGGCTGGCGGGGATCTCGCCGGACACCAAAGCCAACGCCCTCACCAAAGCACAGCGGCTGCACCTGGGCAGCTGCATCAAGACGGTTCCTCTGCATGTGCGGGCATTCCGTCCCATTGAAGAAGCCATTGTCACCCGCGGCGGCGTTTCTGTCAAAGAAGTCGATGCCCGCACCATGGCTTCCAGGTGCTGTGAGGGGCTGTATTTCGCCGGAGAGATTCTCGATCTGGACGGATACACCGGCGGTTTCAACTTACAAATTGCCTTTGCAACTGCCTATAGTGCCGGTCTGGCAATGGCAGAACAGGCATGATAATTTCTATGATACATAAAGGAGTTTGTCATTTTTATGAAAAAGATCAACATCGCCATTGACGGGCCTGCGGGAGCCGGCAAAAGCAGTATTGCCAGAGAAGTGGCATCACAGCTGGGATTTGTCTACGTGGACACCGGTGCACTGTATCGTGCGATCGCCCTGTTCTCCACCGAGTACCCGACGAAAAAGGACTTTCTGAAGCATCTGGAGGACGACTGTCATCTGGAACTGAAATACTTCGGCGGCACCCAGTGCATCTTCCTCAACGGCGAAAATGTGACCGAAAGCATTCGCACACCGGAGGTTTCCATGAAAGCTTCTGAGGTTTCTGCCCTGCCGGAAGTGCGGGAGTTCCTGCTGGAAACCCAGAAGGACATCGCACGGGAATACAACGTCATCATGGACGGACGGGACATCGGCACAGTCGTTCTGCCGGACGCAGACCTGAAGATCTATCTCACCGCTTCCGCAGAAGAACGTGCCAGCCGCCGGTATCTGGAAATGGAGGACAAGCCCGACAAGCCTACCTATGACCAGATTCTGGAGGACATCAAGCAGCGGGATTACAACGACATGCACCGTGCCGTTTCGCCCCTGCGGCAGGCAGATGATGCCGTACTGATCGACAGCACCACCATGGGCTTTCACGAAGTCTGCGAGGAGATCATGGATCTGATCGAACAGCGTCTGGACGTGGAATAATTTTTATTTCCAGCAGAATAATTTGTAAGCAAACATTGGTTTCCTCAAAATTAGCCTCCCCTGAAAGGGGAGGGGGACCAGCGAAGCTGGTGGAGGGGTTTCTCATATGAAATCTTTTGCATGTTGTTTCAAGCTTATATAAATTTCTCACTCAAGGAAACTATTTTATGCACACGTCCTACCCTTTGTTGCTGTTGAAAAAGGAGGTCATTTTTTGCCGTATCCCATTGTCTTTTTCTTTTACCGCATCGCCTATTATCTGGTGCGGATCGCATTTTTCTTTTACTACCGCATTTCTTTCGAGGGGCGGGAAAATGTCCCGAAGGGCACTGCCGTCATCTTCGCCTCCAACCACCGCAGCTATCTGGATCCGGTGCTGGTAGCAATGGCTGCCCCGCACCCGTTCAACTTTATCGCCAAGGAGCCCCTGTTCCGGAATCCCGTTTTCGGCGGTTTTATCCGGCTCATGGGAGCCTTTCCCACCGCAGATGCCAAACACCCCGACTATGACATGCTCTCCGAAGCCACCAAACGGCTGGAAAAACGGCGGCATCTGACCATTTTTCCGGAAGGTACCCGCCACACCGACGGCAAGGTCGGCAGAGGAAAAAGCGGTGTCTGCGTACTGGCTGCCCGCAGCGGCAAGCCGGTAGTCCCCATCGGGCTGGTCTTTGATTCCAACAACCTACACTTCCGCAGCCGCATCTGTGTCCGTGTAGGCAAGCCCCTGTACGCCGCAGATTATGGGCTGAACGCCGACTCCACCCCCCACGAAATGCATGCCATGCGAAAAGACATCATGGACAGCATCAAATCTATGGTGGAAGAGAACCCGCCGTTCCCGATCCTTCACGATGTGCCGAAACACCGCACTTCGATCGAGATCGCTCAGGACAAAAAACGGGCGGCTCTGGAACAGAAAAAACAGGCAGAACAAGCTGCCGACACTACGGAGGAATGATCGCGTATGGCTGAAATCACTGTGGCGGAATCCGCCGGCTTCTGCTTCGGCGTAGACCGTGCCGTCAAGCTTTGCTATCAGGCTCTGGAACAGCACCCCCATGTGGCAACGCTGGGGCCCATTATCCACAATCAGAACGTGGTGGACGATCTCACCCGCCGCGGAGCACGCATTGTGGACAGCATCGCAGATCTCCAGCCGGACGAATGCGTGGTGATCCGTTCCCACGGCGTCAGTGCTGCGGTCTATGACCAGCTGGAACAGGCTGGAAATCCCTATGTCGATGCCACCTGTCCCTTTGTGGCGAAGATCCACCGGATCGTGGAAGAACACACCCGAGCCGGCGATTTTATTTTGATCGCCGGAGATGCCAATCATCCGGAAGTTGCCGCAATTGTGGGGCATTGTAAAGGCAATTGCTTTGTTTTTGAAAGTGAAGAAGCGTTAAACAATTTTTTTCAAAAAAATTTAGTGAATTCTCGCAAAAGACTTGCAATTGTTGCACAAACAACGTATAATATATTAGTATGGGAAAAGTGTTTAGAAGCTCTTCCCAAGGACAACCCGAATATTATGGTTTACGATACAATCTGCCACGCCACACAGGTGCGGCAGTCCGACGCAGACAAACTCTCTCGCAAGTCAGATTTAATGATTATTGTGGGCGGCAGACACAGTTCCAACACCGTGAAGCTGTATCATGTCTGCAACAGAAACTGTAGGTCTTATCATATTGAGAATTCGGATGAGCTTTACACTTTAGACCTTGGTAACGCCGAGAAGATCGGCATTACCGCCGGCGCGTCCACACCGGCACATATCATTAAGGAGGTTCAACAAACTATGACTGAAATCATGGATAACAACGCCGTGGAGGAGGATATCAACTTCGCAGAAGCTCTGGATCAGTCCTTCAAAAAAATACATACGGGAGAGAAGGTAAAGGGTACCGTTTGCTCTGTCAACGATTCTGAAGCAATCGTCGATGTCGGCACCAAGCACACCGGTTATGTTCCTCGCAGCGAACTGACAGACGATGCATCCAAGAAGCCGTCTGACGTTGTCGCTGTCGGCGATGTTCTGGATCTGATCGTTACCAAGATCAACGATCAGGAAGGTATCGTTACCCTGTCCAAGAAGAAGGTCGACGAGATGAAGGGCTTTGAGGAGATCATCAAGGCCAAGGATGAGGAAGCTGTTCTGGAAGGCACTGTCAGTGCATCTGTCAAGGGCGGCGTTATCATCAACTATGCCGGCGTTCGCGTATTCATTCCGGCATCGCAGAGCGGTCTGCCGAGAGGTGCAGAGATGGATTCTCTGGTAAAGACCACCCAGCGTTTCGTCATTCTGGAAGTCAACGAACACCGCAGACGGGCTGTCGGCTCCATCAAGGCTGTTCTGAAGGCTGAAAAGGACGCTGCAAAGGAAGCTTTCTGGGAAACTGCCGAGGTCGGCAAGACCTACAAGGGCGAAGTCAAGTCCCTGACCAGCTACGGTGCATTCGTAGATCTGGGCGGCATCGACGGTATGGTTCATATCTCTGAGCTGTCCTGGAAGCGGATCAAGCACCCGAGCGAAGTTGTCAAGGTTGGCGACTACATCGAAGTATACATCAAGGATCTGGACAAGGAAAACAACCGCATCTCTCTGGGCTACAAGAAGCAGGAAGACAATCCGTGGGAGAAGTTCAAGGCAAACTACAAGGTTGGCGACGAGATCGATGCAACTATCGTTTCCATCACTCCGTTCGGTGCATTTGCACAGATCATTGACGGCGTAGACGGTCTGATCCACATTTCTCAGCTGGCTGACAAGCGTGTGGAAAATGTCAAGGACATCGTTTCCGTTGGTGACGTTGTACGGGTAAAGATCATTGACATCGACATCGAAAACAAGCGGATCTCTATCTCCATGCGTGCACTGCTGGAGGAGAACAACGACGCTGACTACGAGGACTAATTTCCCCGAACACGAAAGCGTAAGCTTGTAAAATAGAAGCGGCAGTATCGGTTTTGTGCCGGTACTGCCGCTTTTTTTTAAGGCAATACCGCCCTAATCGGTTTACGACCGGGGCGGTTTATTTTTCATCGGCGATCCAACGCCATGGCATGTTTTTCCAGTATTCTCCGGCATAGTCGATACCTACACGCACATCGGTACGCAGAGCCGGACGAAAGCCGTCATCTGCGATCCACAGTTCCGGACAGGTGAGAAAGCTGTCCCCGTTGAACTGTTTGTCCACCTGTAGATACTTGGTCAGCTTGGCAGGGCCGTTGTGGACGGCTCCGGCACGAAGCAGAACGCCCTGCGGCTGTTCCCGTTCGCCGGTGATCACATTCATCAGCCAGTGCATGCCGTAGCAGAGGTAGACGTAGATCACACCGCTTTCCCGATAGAGCAGTTCTGTGCGGGGCGTTCGCCCTTTGGAGGCGTGACACGCCAGATCTTCCTGCCCGCGGTAGGCTTCGGTTTCGGCAATGCGTTCCTGTAAAATCGTGCCGTCCGGCAGCCGCCGCATCAGAAGCTTCCCCACCAGATCGGGAGCGACCTCCAGACAGTCGCGGTGGTAGAAGGATTCCGTTAAACGAATAGGTGCCATGAGAAATACCTCCTTTTGCGGCGAGTCGCCGCTGACCTTACGCCCCAATTTCAAATGTAAAACGGGTAGTGTTACGGCGGCGGCAGCCGCCTGTATGCCCCGCCGGGGGAGTTTTGTTGATGAGAATCTCTTGTGTAATCTTCGTGTGATACTTGAATCTTACAGTACAAGTGAAACGCGAACTCTTTTCTTTTTTTGCTTCTTTTTTTCTTTTCAGTAAAGAAAAAAAGAAGCGTAACTCCTTGTGAAATCGGTTGGCTGCTGTAGCAGGTAACCCCTCAGTCAAGCCTACGGCTTGCCAGCTCAGCACAAGGCACGCCCTTCGGGTGCCCTAAAGGGGAGCCTTATATACAAGCTTGCAAACGCCATACAAAATAAAGTTACCCATTTATACTGGAAAACACCTGAATATCAACATTACCGATACAGGCAAGGGCAACCACCGGCGTTGGCAAGCCACAGGCGGACAGCGAGGGAAACGAGCGAATTCCGCCGGACGGTTTCGACACGGCAGCCCTAGAAGTTATACTTCGCGGGTGAACCCCTCCACCAACTTGCAAAACGCCGTAAAAAATAAGGTTCACCGTCTGCACAGGAAAGCACCTGAATATCAACATTACCGATACAGGCAAGGGCAACCACCGACGTTGGCAAGCCACAGGCAGACAGCGAGGGAAACGAGCGAATTCCGCCGGACGGTTTCGACATGGCAGCCCTAGAAAGTATACTTCGCGGGTGAATCCCTCCACCAGCTTGCAAAACG
>ENA-UOOD01001299-UOOD01001299.1-human-gut-metagenome-genome-assembly--contig:-CS67-NODE-1299-length-26045-cov-17.325818_pt1 | contig 26045 bp, 25 predicted proteins | sample MGYA00242464_ERZ724011 | MGnify/ENA metagenome assembly ERZ724011 | reverse complement strand
TCAAACTGTATTTCATAAATTATACCATGTAAAAAATCGAACCTCAATGCCAAAACCGGAACAAAAAGAAAGAAAATTCACCTGTGCGCGTGGATCTCGATTACAGCGGTGATCTTGTGCGCGACGCTGTGCAGCTTGGCCGTGCTGTGGAGCAGATGACGGATGATGCACCGACGCGCGACGGAACAACCACGCCGCCGCACATCGACAGCAAGCGCCGCAAGAAGCTCCGGCAAAAGAAAACCGCCCTCGGCCATGCCGAGGACGATCACGAAGATTGGACAATAGCATGGATGCAGACCACGTTTGCACCCGCATGAAGCAGGCAGAAGAAACTATAGAGAACGCCGCGCCGACAATCACAGAATGGAACGAAAACGCCGTCCGGCAGACCGTAGAGCGCGTGACCGTCCTCTCTGCTGATGAGATTCTGGTGCGGATCAAGGGCAGCGCAGAAAGCAAGCAGCGATAAATAGGTAAAAAGAGATTACTTGTTCGATTCCATGCTGCACCTCTTTGTGTGGGCAAGCAAAGTCTTTACCACAAAGTCCACTTCAAAAAAGAGCACTGGAAAGCCGCACCAGCTGAATGAAGCGGTCAACAAAAACATACAGCGAAGGCACGACCAAGCGTCGTGCCTTTTACGTTATCCACGATTACCGTGAGCCATTCAGAAGCGCTGTTGTCCTTGCATTGACACCCATAAGCTCCCGCTGTGTCTGCCGGTTTGCTTGACACATGGGCATCAGAAAATTCACAGCCTTTCGGATCTGCTGTAGGTCAGAAGAAGTGAGGGCATTCTGATGCAGATGCTCCAAAACACGGCTATAAGCATCCTTCAAAGATGCAGACACGGCAGGCTGAAAGAAATAGGTTGAAATCAGACCGCCGATCAGGGCGGCTTCGGCATCGGTGTACTGCATGATTGCTCCTCCCTCGCAAGAATCAAACGAACGGAGCAATCATACCACAAAATATTGTAGCAGGCTATTCGCAAAACGACGAAATATATGATGCGCAGCGGCGCGGAAAGGAGAAGTCATGAACGTCAGAAAACCTGTGGATTACGGCACGATATACCGGGAATTGACCGCAATTCTCGGGCAAAATCTTCCGCAGATGATTGAGATCTACGCCATCGGCAAGACCATCAGCCAGCGCCCGGAGAAGGGCGCAGCGGTCGCAGCCGCAGAGTTCTTGCAGGCGAATTTCCCTGACCGCACAGGCTTTTCCCCGCGCAACGTGCGCCGGATGCGCGATTTTTATAAGGTCTATGAAAATGACCAAACGCTCCTCCGGCTGGCAATGAAAATCGGCTGGACGCTGAACGTGGTGATCATGGAAGCGGAGCTGACAAAAGATGTGCGCAGGTGGTATCTGAAACAGGCGCGAGAACAGCAATGGTCGAAGACCATTCTGCTGGAAAAGCTGGCATCCGCGGCGCATCTGGAAAAAACGCTCGACGCGGAAGCGGATACCTGCTATACTGATGACAAAGATATTAAGACTTGCGTGAAGCGGACATCAACTCACAATATCTTCTGGGAAGTTCACTGTTGGGTTGGACAATTGTGGATGCCAAATATGCGGAAGTATATATCAACTCGATTGTTACGACGTGTAAGCCCAAAGATGTTCTATATAATACGATGTTAGTTTAGGGCGTTATTAAGGACTAACTATTAGATGTCAAGCCTGAACTGCATGGAATGGTGAGAAAATGTAGACAGATCAAAAAGGGCATAGCAAAGCAGACATCCAGATGGACGCCTAACTGAGCATATAGAAGAATGGATTTACGCAGCGTTACGATATGACTGCTTGGATTTCTCCATCGCGTAAATTAGACGCACCAATTTCTTTGCCGCATGAGAAATTGCAACATTGTAGTGCTTTCCCTCGCCCCGCTTCTTAGCGAGGTAAGCAGCGAAGGTCGGGTCCCAATGGCAGACATACTTTGTGGCATTGTAAAGAGCGTAGCGCAGGTAGCGTGAGCCACGCTTTTCCATGTGTGAGTAGGCTCCAGACAGAGAAAGCTGACCGGACTGGTAAGTAGATGGCGACATCCCCGCGTATGCGAGGCTCTTATCCGGCGAGTCGAAGCGGGTGAAGTCTCCTATTTCGGCAAGGATCATAGCGCCCATGCGAACACCAATGCCCGGAATCGTTGTAATGGGGGACTGTATTTCATCCATCATGGACTGGATCGCGGTCTCGATGTCTTCAATTTCGGCATCCAGTTCGCGGATCAGGCGGATCGTATGCTGCAATTCCAGAGACTTGGCCGGCATGACAGAGTCGACAGAACATCTGGCGTTGTTGCCATATCTCGCCCGTAGCGGCCTTTGGAGGCGCCGTATAAGACTGCTTTCAAATGCGTCAGGTGCGCTTCGGCAACCTGTTTGGCGCCGGGAAACTCACTGAGAAGTGCGTAAACGGATGCCATGTGCAGTGTTGGAACCAGCTTTTCCAGTTCTGGGAACAGAATCGTGACCAGGCGTGAAACAGACTGCTTCAGCTTCGCCCGTTCAAGAACTTTATCAAAACGGTATCTTGTGAGTGACTTTAGTTCCTCGTTGTGGTATGCTGTGTCTGTGTAGGACTTGAGGTCAATGTCATTAAGATAAGACTGCACAAAGCGCAAGGCAGCTGCCACAAGTAAGCGAAAAGGTCTATTTTTGTGGTAGCAGCCCTTTTTGCGCATGACAAAAGCAGATGTCCAGAGGCCATCTGTAATTACGTAATATTGTAAGTTGTTTTAAGAAAACCGGTATTGGAAAGCTACAGCGGAAACCGGGTTTTGATAACGCTTATATTGTCGCCCCGGCCTAATTGGCGACAGATGCTTAGACAATATTTCAAATATTTGAGCAGATCTGATTTTCCCTTTCAGGAATTGTTTGCATACAAGTATAGCAGTCGAAAAGTTGATTTGCTTTTCCAGTGGGACAGGTATTTTCCGTGCAATAAGCGAAAAGATGCACGCCCATTCTTTGAAAAAGGACGAATCAAGTTTGGTACACCTCGTTCTTGGGTGGAATGGGAGAAAGAACATGGAAATGGGCGTGGAGATCAATTCGAAGGTACACTGGCAACCTTCAACATCTTTGATGTCGAACATAGACTGTATTTATAAAAGGTTAAGAAAAAAGGACGGCAGAAGCCGTCCTAAGGTGCGAATTCAGTGCGCTGCCAGTTCGCAGGTACGTTCGTAGGCGGCAATCACGGCGTCCATGGCAGCGGCGCGGACACTGTGCTGCTCCAGCGCGCGGACGCCTGCAATCGTAGTTCCGCCGGGGCTGCATACCTCAGACTGAAGCTTTCCGGGGTGCTTACCGGAGGATAGCGTCATCTCTGCCGCGCCGATCATGGTCTGCGCGGCCAGCGCTAGTGCCTGAGGGTATGGCAGACCGCAGCTTACACCGCCGTTTGCCAGCGCGTCCAGAAACAGATATACAAACGCTGGGCCGCAGCCGGAGACGGCGCTTCCTGCGTCAATTTTGTCTTCTGGCATCTGCATCAGAAGCCCGGCAGGCTGCAGTGCTTTTTCCAGCGCAGATATTTCTTCCTCTGTAACGGTATCATCCGGGGAAATCAGAACCACGCCCTTTCCAAGCGCGACCGGCAGATTCGGCATGATGCGCACAACCGGGCAGGGGAGTCCCAGTATTTTTTGAATCGTTTCAATCGTAATGCCCGCTGCCATGGAGACAAGCACAAATCTGTCCTTCCGAGCCAAAAGTGGCGCTTTCAGTTCCTCCAGCAGTGCCGGGAGCATCTGCGGCTTGACGCCGAGAAAGATGTAGCTGCAAGATTCTGCGATCTCCAGATTCGTCCCGGCTGCACAGTAGAGTTTTGTGGCCAGTGCTTCTGCCTTCGCGGCCGTGCGGTTGGACAGAAGCATGTCTGCACCGCTTTTTGCCGCAGCCTGCGCCAACGCGCCGCCCATGTTCCCTGTTCCGATAAATCCAAGTTGATAGGTTGACATAAGTTCCTCCTTATCGGGTCTGTCCGTTGCCTGTTACGATATATTTATAAGTTGTCAATTCCCGCAGTCCCATGGGGCCTCTGGCATGAAGCTTCTGTGTGGAAATGCCCATCTCGCAGCCAAGGCCAAACTCGCCGCCGTCGGTAAAACGCGTGGATGCATTCACATAGACTGCTGCACTGTCAACCAAACATGTAAAGCGCTGCGCGGTCTGTGCGTTTTCCGTGATGATTGCGTCGGAATGGTGCGTAGAATGTGCGGCAATATGGGCGATTGCCTCGTCCGCGCTGGAAACGGTCTTGACAGCAAGGATATAATCCAGAAATTCGGTGTCAAAATCCCGTTCCTCCGCAGGCGTGCCGGGAATCAGCTTCTGCGCGGCTTCGTCCAGCCGGAGTTCGACCAGCGGCAGGCCAGCCGCAGCACGGTCGTCCACCAGCCGTTTTTTGAGCATGGGCAGGAACTGTCCGGCAATATCCGCGTGAACAATCACGACTTCCTCTGCGTTGCAGACGGAAGGACGGCTTGTTTTGGCATTTTCGATAATGTTCAGCGCTTTTTCCAGATCAGCGGCTTTGTCCACATATACATGGCAAATGCCGGTGCCTGTCTCGATGCACGGAACGGTCGCTGATTCAACGCAGGCGCGGATCAGTCCCGCACCGCCGCGCGGAATGAGCAGATCGACCAGTCCGTTTGCCGTCATAAGTTCGTGTGCGCTTTGGCGCGTGGTGTCCGATACCAGATTCACAAAAGCTTCCGGCAGGTCGGCCGCCCGCAGGCCCTCGTGCATGGCTGCGACAATGGCTGCAGCGGAACGATACGCTTCCTTCCCGCCGCGCAAAACACAGACGTTTCCGCTTTTGAGTGCCAGAACCGCTGCGTCGGAGGTGACATTCGGGCGGCTTTCATAGATAATGGCCACGACACCCATCGGGACGGCAGTCTTGCGGATCACAAGCCCGTTGGGCCGTGTTACCTCTGCCAGAATTTCTCCGACCGGGTCGGGAAGCTTCGCAACCTGCCGCATGCCATCCGCCATGGCGGCGATGCGGCTTCGTGTCAGACGCAGACGGTCGAGCATGACATCGGAAATGACGCCCTGCGCTGCACGCAGATCTTCTGCATTTGCGGCGAGAATCATATCTGCATTTGCTTCAATCGCATTGGCCATCCGCAAAATGGCCTGATTTTTTTCTTCGCTTCCCAGCCATGCAAGCTGCGGGCAGGCAGCCTTGGCATGCCGTAAGAGTTCCTGCGTCTTCATACGCTTGCCTTCCTTCCTAAAAATCTTGTGCCGATGGATTTGCCGTCGAGCAGTGCGTAAAGCTTTTCAACCTCTGCGCCGTTGGCAATGATCATATCTGTTCCGGCCTTTGTGACGATCTTCGCGGCGGAAAGCTTGGTTTTCATGCCGCCGGTCCCAAGTTCGGAGCCCTTGCCATCGGCAAGACGCAGAATTTCGTCTGTGATTTCGGGAACAAGTTCGATGCGCGCAGCGTCTGGGTCCTTATGCGGATCGGCGGTGTACAGACCGTCGATATCCGATAGAAGAACGAGAAGATCAGCATGTACGCTGGTTGCGACGATGGCTGAGAGCGTGTCGTTGTCGCCGATACCGAATTCCGCAACGGAGACGGTGTCGTTTTCGTTGACAATCGGGATGGCGTCCAGTTCCAGCAGACGTTGGATGGTGTTCTGGAAATTCTCATGCCGCACAGGGTCTGCAATGTCGTCTGCCGTCAGCAGAATCTGCGCGACGGTGTGGCGGTATTCAGAGAACAGCTTGTCGTAAGTATACATGAGTTCGCACTGGCCGACAGCGGCGGCAGCCTGTTTTGTCGGCACGTCTGTCGGCTTCTTTCCAAGCCGAAGCTTGCCCACGCCCATCCCGATTGCGCCGGAGGAGACAAGAATTACTTCGTTCCCTGCGTTTTTGAGGTCGCTGAGCACCTTGCAGAGCGCTTCCATCTGGCGGATGTTCAGTCTGCCAGTCGGATGCGTAATGGTGGAGGTGCCGATTTTGATGACAATGCGCATACTGATGTTCCTTCTTCCGTATCTTGCTGAATGGAGTATAGCATATTGCAGCGCTTCTGACAAGTGCTGAATTTGAATGCAATACATGAGAATATCTCATGAAAAATTTTAAAATGATATACCTTGACAGGCGAGGTATATCATGCTATACTAAGCGCACCGAACAGGAGGTGGCGCTGTGACCATTCGGGCAGACGTGATCCGCGGCCATACGGACGCGGTGATTCTGGCGCAGCTTTTGCGCCGCGACAGCTACGGCTATGAGATCAACAAAACCATTGAAACCTGCTCCGGCGGCGAATTTGTCCTGAAGGAGGCTACGCTCTACACCGCATTCCGGCGGCTGGAGGACGGCGGATACATTACCTCCTACTGGGGTGATGAAGCCGTCGGAGCCAGACGGAAGTATTATAAGATCACAGAAAAGGGCTGGGAATTATACCGGCAGGCGCGGGCGGAATGGGATGCAAGCGTGCGCATTCTGAACGCATTATTGGAGGGAGAAGCATGAGAGAGAAGATCAGTATCTATGTAGAAGGACTTTTTTCCGATGCTGCGCTGACCATCCGCAATGCGGAGGTGCAGCAGGAGATTTTGCAGCATGCGCTCGACCGGTACGACGATCTGATCGCTGCCGGAAAATCGGAGCAGGAAGCATATGACGAGGCCGTCGGCGGCATCGGCGACGTATCGGAGCTGTATGAGCACAAGCAGGCGGCGGAAGAACCCAAAAAGCGGGATTTTCCTGCGCCACCTACACCGGACGCGGTATCCACTGCGCCGCAGAGCGGCAGGAAGAAAAAGCTCCCCGGCTGGGCCATCGCGCTTATCTGTGTGGGTGTGGCCGCGGCGATTCTGGCGCTGAACTTTGCGGGCCAGGCAGCCTTCGGTGTGCTGCGCGCGGGAGGACGTTATATCTATGACAGCGCGAACAAATATGAAACGCTTGACCGCTCTGGCTTCGGCAGCGCGGAAGATTCTGTAGCCGCATCCGAGCTGCTGACCGGCATCGACGAGATTGAGATCCATTGGCTGACCGGCGATGTGTATCTAGTCGAATCGGACGAGGACGGTGTGAATTTTCAGGAGGATTATACCGGCAATAACGAGGATTACCGCATGCGGTACAGGGTCAGTGACGGTAAGCTCACCATCCAGCCGTGCAAATCAAAGCTTTTCGGCAGCATAGATCTGCCAAGAAAGGCGCTGACCGTCTTCCTGCCGGATACCTTGACGCTGGACAAAATCACGGTTGAGACTGTCTCGGCAGACGTGGAATTGATGGGTGGCAGCGTGGACACGCTCAGTATCAATACCACGAGCGGCAATATTACTGGTCCCGGACTTTCGGCAAAGGAGTATGAACTCGGAACAGTCAGCGGAGATATCTCCCTGACTGCGCTTCCGGCGGGCAGCAGCGCCATCGACTGCGAAACTGTTTCCGGTGAAGTGCGCATCAGCTGCACGGCGCACCCGGATGAGATCGATTTCAACAGCGTCAGCGGCAATTTGCGTCTCACCTTGCCGAAAGGCAGCTGCCGCTATACGCTGGACTTCAACACCGTCAGCGGCGACCGTGATACCGACCGCTTTATCTCCGGCGGAGACGAAACCTGCGACATTACCGCCGAAACTGTTTCCGGCAATGTGGAATTGCAGACAGAGCCATAATAAAAGCATAGTTCAACTCGATAAATTCGGCCCGGCGTCCGTAGGTGCGGACGCCGGGCCGGCGCTTATTTTTCCTTATAGTAGAGCATACAATGGCAGTAGCCTTCAAAGTTAGGATCCTTGATCTGGTTGCGGAACTCCTCGCACATGCACTTGTTTTCCTCTGTGTGGGCAAGCCTGCACGGGCAGTAGCCACCGGTGCGCTTGAGGCCCTCCTTAATGCGGGCGACGATCTCCTTGTCTTCGTTTAGCCGTACCTTCACAGCGCCTCCAACTCCTTCTTGAGCGCATCCTTCTCACGGAAGCCGACCAGACGCTTCACGACCTTGCCGCCCTTGATGCACAGCAGCGTCGGGATGGACTCAATCTGGAATTCCATAGCCAGATCACGCTCGTCATCAACGTTGACCTTGCAGAATTTCACGGCGGGAACTTCCGGTTCGAGTGCCTCCATCACAGGCGCGAGCATCATGCACGGGCCGCACCAGCTTGCCCAGAAATCTACCACAACGGGCGTTTGCGCCTGCATAACTTCTTTATCAAAGTTATCCAGTGTTACGATTGTCATACTTGTGTGACCTCCTTGTTTTTCATTAGCCTCCCACGCGGTGCGCCGGTTTATGCTTCCAGACGGTCGCAGATAGCCTGCGAGGCGGGGATTTTGTGCATGGCAAGCAGAGACTGCCGCATGATCAGGCGCTCCTCATCATGCTCCAGCAGCTGCTTGCAGAGTGCGGCAATCGCCTCCGGCGTATCGGCCGTGGCTGCGCCGCCGTGAGCGACGAAGAATTCCAGATTCGGCGTCTCACAGCCGCCGACTACGTTGACCAGCACCATCGGCAGTCCTTTGACCATAGCTTCGGTCGTGCTGATGCCGCCGGGCTTTGTCAGGAACAGATCGGCGCTGTCCATCATAGCGGACACATTGCCGATGAAGCCGCAGATATGGATATTGGGCTTGTCTGCGAATTTACGCTCCATACGCCGCAGAAGCTGCTTGTTGCTGCTGCATGCCACGGTTACATCATACTCCGCCGGAAGCGAATTTGCAAGCAGCTGTGTGATCTCTTCCATCGGTCCGCAGCCCATGCTGCCGGTCATCATCAAAAGATGCCGGTGCGAAGGATCAAGACCGACGGCACGCTTTGCCTCCTGATTTGGCTGGCATGCGTAAAGTTCTGCGCGCACCGGAATGCCAAGCGGCGCGATTGCGTCCGGATTGACTCCGTTTTTCACAAAGGTGTCTGTCAGCGCAATATCCGGGATGACACAGGTGTCCAGCCGCATGCGGTCACACGACGGGCTTGCAGTGTAGTCCGTGGCGATAAACATGGTTTTGATGCGCAGGGGAGAATCCTGCTGAATAAATGTCAGCATCAGCGCCGGGAACAGGTGGACGCACACGACTGCATCGTAGCCGCCTGCAAGAATCGTCGCGCGCAGCCGTTTGCACCCACGCCGCAGAATGCGGCAGGCAGCGGAGGACTCGTCAAACGAGGCCGGATGTTCCTCGGCATATTGATAGCCTTTGTTGTAAAGCTTGGGGAAGTAGCGATAAAAGCGCACATGCCAGCTGCTCACAAAGCGGCTCGTACCCTTAGAGACATATAAAAGCGCGTCGTCCGTCTCATAGGTATGGCCGCGCTTCAAAAGTTCCGTGCCGATGGCTTTGGCGCAGGAATTATGTCCGCCGCCGGTGTTGCAGCTGAGGATCAATACCTTCATGCCTCTTTGCTCCTTTTTGCGCGTTTCCGCTCGTAAAGCCGAACAAGGCGCGGGCGGTTATAACGCTGGATGATGATGAAAACCAGATTTCCGAAAATCGCGTAGACCAGATACAGCACAATGCCCCACACACCCGGCCAAAATGCAAGCACCCCGAGTCCGGCCAGCAGCAAAAGTGCATGCGTCGCTTCTGCAGCACACGTTTCGCGGATCATGACAAGCAGCGTCTGCGCATCCGGGCGGGGCGGCATTTTCTTGGGCGGCATAAGCCTTGGAAACAGTCTGCTCATGTCCGGTACCCGGCTCTGCCAGCGCGCAATACCCAGTGATTCGTAGACCTTCCCGTCCCGTTCAAACGCGTATGCGCGGTAGGGAAAGCGTGTGTAGTCAAACCACGTCTTCGGAACGAGCCGTCCGAGCACAAAACTCAAAACGCCAAGTCCGGCAAGATAACAGGCGCACTGAAAAAACTGCATGATCCGGATCCCTTTCCTTTTTTATGAAGCGCCTGCACGCCGTTTGCACAGAACGCTATAATTCGATATAATAATATCAAATTCAAGATTCCTTGCCTATGGTCACTTTTTCTTTTCTGCCCATTCGGTTTTTTCTGCGCAAATTTGTGATTTTTCATGAATTTGGAACAAATTGATTGCCGAACACGTCAAACTATGGTATCCTGAAAACACTGGTATAAAACCTTCAGACTATTCCGTTTATCAAAGATCAGAAAAGGAGCGTAATCAAAATGGGACTTATCAAAGCAGCACTCGGCGCTGCGGGCGGCGTAATGGCCGATCAGTGGCTTGAGTATTTCTATTGTGATGCTCTTCCGGAAAACGTCATGGCCGTCAAGGGTCAGAAGCGCAGCTCCGGCCGCAGCAGCAACACCAGAGGTTCAGACAATATCATCTCCAACGGCTCAGTGATCGCCGTCGCCGACGGCCAGTGCATGGTCATTGTCGATCAGGGCAAGGTCACGGAGTTCTGCGCGGAGCCGGGCGAATTCAAATATGACGCCTCAACCGAGCCGTCCCTGTTTTACGGCAAGTTAGGCAAAAACATTCTCGACACCTTCAAGAACATCGGCAAGCGCTTCACCTTCGGCGGCGAGGCACCCAAGGATCAGCGCGTGTATTACTTCAACACGAAGGAACTCATCGGCAACAAATATGGCACGCCCTCTCCCGTCCCGTTCCGTGTGGTTGATCAGCGCGCCGGTATCGACATCGATATCGCCATCCGATGCTTTGGCGAGTACAGCTACCGCATCTGCGACCCAATTCTGTTCTATACGAATGTCTGCGGCAATGTCAGCGGGGATTACACCCGCGACCGTCTCGAAAGCCAGCTTAAGACCGAACTGTTGACCGCGCTGCAGCCCGCTTTTGCCAAGATCTCCGAGCAGGGCATCCGCTATTCCGCACTCCCAGGACACACAATGGAGATGGCAGACGCGCTTAACGACGTACTCTCGTCGAAATGGCGCAATCTGCGCGGCCTTGAGATCGTTTCCTTCGGTGTTTCGTCCGTCAAAGCGAGCGAGGAAGACGAGGCCATGCTCAAGGAACTGCAGCGCAATGCAGCCTTTATGGATCCGACAAGAGCGGCGGCGCATCTGGTCGGCGCGCAGGCCAGTGCCATGCAGGCTGCGGCTAACAACCAGAATGCCGGCCCGGCCATGGCCTTCATGGGCATGAACATGGCAGGGCAGGCCGGCGGCGTGAACGCGCAGAGCCTCTATCAGATGGGGGCGCAGCAGCAGGCAGCCCCCGCTGCGGCAGGCTGGACGTGCGCCTGTGGCCAGAGCGGCATCACCGGCAAGTTCTGCCCGAATTGCGGCAAGCCCAAGCCTGCCCCTGCGCCTGCCGCTGGAAGCTGGACATGCTCCTGCGGTGCGACGGCGACCGGCAAGTTCTGCCCGGAATGCGGCAAACCCAGACCGGCGGATACCGGCTGGACGTGCTCCTGCGGTGCAGTGAACAAGGGCAAGTTCTGCGCAGAGTGCGGCAAGCCCAAGCCCGCCGGAACACCCAAGTACAAGTGCGACAAGTGCGGCTGGGAGCCCAAGGACCCGACCCATCCGCCAAAGTTCTGCCCGGAATGCGGCGATCCGTTTGACGACGGTGATATTGTTCTTTAATTGACGAACCCTGCCCGCGCCTTTGGCGCGGGCAGAATCATCACAGGAGGCGAAGATTTGCATGGCAGACAAGATCACAAATTACAAATGTCCCGCGTGTACCGGTCCGCTGCATTTTGTTGGCGCGTCCGGAAAACTTGAATGCGATTACTGCGGCTCGTCCTATTCGGTCGAGGAGATCGAGGCACTCTATCAGGAGAAGGATAAACAGGCCGCACAGGCCGCTGCAAAGGCGGAGCAGAAGGCGGCAACACAATCCGACGAGGGCGAATGAACCCAGCCGGAGGGCGCGGACTGGGCAGAGCCGGGCATGAAAAGCTACACCTGCCCGTCGTGCGGCGCAGAACTCATCTGCGATGAGACGACGGCGGCAACCAGCTGTCCCTACTGCGGCAACACAACCATCGTTCCCGGTCAGCTTTCTGGCATGCAGAAGCCGGACTACATCATTCCCTTCAAACTCAGTAAGGAAGACGCGATCGCTGCGCTCAAAAACCACTATAAGAAAAAGCCCCTTCTGCCGAAGATTTTCTCTGCGCAGAACCACATTGAAGAGATTCAGGGCGTCTATGTCCCATTCTGGCTCTTCAACGGCAGCGCGGATGCGGATATCCGTTATAACTGCACCCGTTCCATGACCCACCGAGAGGGCGACTACGATGTGACCGACACGCAGCACTTCATGGTGCGCCGTGCGGGCACGGTCAAATTTGAGAAAATCCCCGTTGACGCGTCAAGCAAAATGCCGGATGAAAACATGGATTCCATTGAGCCGTTTGATTACAAGGAACTCAAGGCCTTTTCCAATGCGTATCTGCCCGGTTTTCTGGCCGATAAATACGATGTGAGCGTCGATGATTGCGCGCCCCGTGCCGATGCACGCTGCAAGTCCAGCTGCGAGAGTGCGCTGCGCAGCAGTGTAACCGGTTATTCTACCTGCGTTCCGGAGGAGGAGAATATCCATATCCGGCGCGGCAAGGTGCAGTATGCGATGCTCCCTGTCTGGATGCTGCATACAAAATGGAATGGCAGGGACTATCTGTTCTCTATGAACGGGCAGACCGGCAAGCTGACTGGTGACCTGCCTGTCTCGTGGGGCCGGTTCTGGGCGTATTTTGCAGGAATTGCGGGCGGACTGGCGGCAGTTCTGTCTGTGCTGCTGTTTGCATTGTAAGGGAGAAGCGGGATGAAAAAACAACTTCTTTGTCTGATTGCAGCGCTGGTGCTGCTGCTCGGCCTGTGCGTGAGCGCCTTGGCCTACGATTCTGCGCATGTGTTTGATGACGCCCAGCTTCTTTCAGAGGACGAGATCGGCGCGCTGGAAGCACGCTGCCAGGAGGCAGAGGATACCTTTGGCTGCGGTGTATATATCGTTACGACCGATGACTACTCTCTGTATGATGGAGCAGAATCTATTGAGGCTTTTACGGAAAAATTCTTTCTTGACTATGACCTCGGCACGGGCGAAGCGCAAAATGGTATTCTGCTGGCGCTCAGCATGGCCGAGCGTGATTACGACCTGTGTGCCCATGGCGAAACCGGCCACCGTGCCTTTACGGACTACGGCAAGGGCGTGCTCGCTGAACGCTATTTCCTGAGTGAGTTTGGAAAAGACTACTGGTACGATGGATTCAACCGTTATTTGGATGGCTGCACGGATTTCTTGCAGCTAGACGCGCAAGGTGAACCCTTTGACCGGGCGACTGACCCTGAACGGCTGGAGGATATCAGCGTGCTCAAGTGGATTGCTGTGATTGTTATTCCGCTGCTTACAGCGCTGATCGTCTGTCTTATTATGAAGGGCAAAATGAAAACTGCCCGCAAGCAGACCCACGCCGACGCATATATTCCTCAAAACGGCGTTCGTCTGACTCGGCAGGACGATGTATACCTTACCACTACACAGACCCGTGTGAAGATCGAAACACAAAAATCCGGCGGCGGAACCTCCGTCAACTCCGGCGGCTTCTCCCACAGCAGTGGAAAATTCTAAAAGAATCCATGCTCGTTTTTCTGGGTTTTCCTCGTGATAACAGAGACAACGCTGCAAATTGGAAGACAGTAAGGTCCTATCAATTCTGTTATTGAAAAAATACCCCGGCGCAGTCTCAACCAAGAGACTGCGCCGGGTGTTTGCTTATTTATGCCAATGTTGCCGCCATGACCGCCTTGATGGTGTGCATGCGGTTTTCTGCTTCGTCGAAGACGATGGATTGCGGACTTTCAAAGACCTCATCCGTGACCTCCATGGCGTCAAGGCCATATTTCTCGCTGATCTGCTTGCCGATTGTGGTATTCAGATCATGGAATGCAGGCAGGCAGTGCATGAAGCAGCACTGCGGCCCGGCCTGCGCCATAAGCTTTGCGTTGACCTGATAGGGCAGAAGGTCATGAATCCGCGTCTGCCAGACCTCGTCCGGCTCTCCCATCGAGACCCACACGTCCGTGTAGATCACATCCGCACCTTGAACCGCGTGTATCGGATCCGTATCAAATTCCAGCACTGCGCCGGTCTGCCCAGCAATCGCTTTGCATGTTTGGATCAGGTCCGCATTCGGGAAATACGCTTCCGGCGCGCAGGCGATAAAGTGCATGCCCATCTTCGCACAGCCGACCATAAGCGAGTTGCCCATGTTGTACCGCGCGTCGCCCATATATACAAGCTTCTTGCCCGCCAGGTTGCCAAAATGCTCCTGAATCGTCAGAAAGTCGGCGAGAATCTGTGTGGGATGGAATTCGTTTGTCAGGCCATTCCAGACAGGAACGCCTGCGTACTTTGCCAGATCTTCGACGATCTGCTGCCCGTAACCCCGGTATTCAATGCCATCGTACATGCGGCCGAGCACGCGCGCAGTATCTGCAATAGATTCCTTTTTGCCAATCTGCGAGCCGGACGGGTCGAGATAGGTGACTGTCATGCCCAGATCATGCGCTGCAACCTCAAAAGAGCAGCGTGTGCGCGTGCTGGCCTTTTCAAAAATCAGCGCAGCCTGCTTTCCCTCGCACAACCGGTGGGGGATACCTGCCTTTTTCTTCGCCTTGAGTTTGGCGGCGAGCGCCAAAAACTCCGTGATCTGTTCCGGCGTAAAATCCAACAGCTTTAAAAAACTCTGTCCCTTGATGTTCATGCTGTTCTCCTTCCATGATGCGCCGCGAGGAAAGCTGCGACGGAATCCAGCTGCGCCTGTACCGACGCAGGGCCGGTTCCACCGGAGGAAATGCGCCGCGCTACGCAGGTTTTGAGTGAAATTTCTTCGTACAGATCGTCCGCAAAGACCTCGGAATAGGCTTTGTAAGTCTCCATCGGCAGCTGCTCAAGTACGGTATCGTGTGCAATGCAATAGGCGACCAGCTGACCGGAAATTTTATATGCGCTGCGGAACGGAACGCCTTTTTTCGTCAGATAATCGGCCAGATCGGTTGCATTAATGAAGCCCTTCTGCGCAGCCAGCAGCATGGTTTCGGGCTTTGCGTGCAGGCTTAAAAGCATTGGGGCCATGATCTGCAAACAAAGCTTCGTTGTGTCAACGCAGTCGAACACAGCCTCTTTATCTTCCTGCATGTCCTTGTTATAGGCCAACGGAAGCCCCTTGAGCGTGGTCAAAAGTGCAATCAGATCGCCGTAGACCCGCCCGGTTTTGCCGCGGCAGAGTTCGGCCATATCCGGATTTTTCTTCTGCGGCATGATGGAAGAACCGGTCGTAAAGCTGTTGTCCAGTTCAATAAATTGAAATTCCCAGCTTGACCAGAGAATCAGTTCTTCAGACAGCCGTGACAGGTGCATCATGATGAGCGCGCACGCGCTCATGAGTTCCACGCAGAAATCGCGGTCGGAAACGCCGTCCAGACTGTTTTCGCATACGGCAGCAAAGCCTAGCCGCTGTGCTTCCCAGCCGCGGTCGGTTGGATACGTCGTCCCGGCCAGAGCACAGCAGCCGATGGGGGAGGTGTCCGTCCGCTTATACGCGTCCGTAAGCCGCCCATAGTCGCGCTCCAACATCATCGCATACGCCAGCAGCTGTTGGCCAAATGTGATCGGCTGCGCCCGCTGCAAGTGCGTATAGCCGGGCATGATGGCATCCTTGTTCGCTACTGCCTGTGTGTGCAGCGCCTGTATGACAGTCAGCACCAGCGATTGCAGCGCGTTGATCTCATCTTTTAAATACATCCGCAGATCAAGCGCGACCTGATCGTTGCGTGAACGCGCCGTATGCAGCTTTTTGCCTACATTGCCGATGCGTTTCGTGAGTTCTGCCTCGACGAACATGTGAATGTCCTCCGCCTGCGGATCAAGCTGCAAAGCGCCGGATTCCAGATCAGCCAAAATGCCGGCCAGACCGTCAATGATTGCGTCCGCGTCCGCCTGTGTCAGAATACCGCACTTGGCAAGCATGGCGGCGTGCGCCATGGAACCGGTGATATCCTGTTTGAACATCCGCCCGTCAACGGCAATGGAAGAGTTAAATGCGTCGGCCAGCGCCGAGGTTTCCGCCTCCGACCGGCCTGCCCAAAGTTTGTTCATAGTATGTTCTCCCTGAGTGATGTTTGCAAAGCCTCCCCTTGCCATGCTCTGCATGGTAAGGGGAGGTGTCATTTGCAGAAGCAAATGACGGAGGGAATGCGTTGTATAGTTCAGAGTGCTTTGAAATACACGGTGTAGAATTCCATCGGGCGCTTCGCATCAATTCACCTCTACCCAAAAGAAGCCTTTGAGTGTGTTTACAGCTTCCCTTGCTCCCGCAGTGCCTGTACCTTGGTCGGCAGACCCCAGATGTTGATGAAGCCTTCGGCTTCCGCCTGGTTGAAATCGCTCTCGCCAAACGTGACGAGATTCTCAGAATACAGGGAATATGGCGAAACAATGCCTGCGTTGATGAGATTGCCCTTGTAAAGCTTAATCTTGACCGTGCCGGTGCAGAATTCGTTGGCCTTCTTTGCAAACGCCGTCAGCGCCTCCTGCAGCGGAGTGTACCACTTACCGTTGTAGATGAGGTCGGCATAGTCAACGGCCAGCTTTTCCTTCATGTGCAGCGTTTCCTTGTCGAGCGTGAGCATTTCAAGCTGCTCATGCGCGAAATAAAGGATTGTGCCGCCCGGCGTTTCGTAGATGCCATGATCCTTCATGCCGATGAGCCGGTTCTCTACGATGTCCAGAATGCCGACGCCGTTTTCGCCGCCCAACTTGTTCAGTTTACGGATGATGTCGGAGACTTTCATCTTCTCTCCGTCAACGGCCACCGGGACACCTGCCTCAAAGCTGACGGAAACCGTTGTGGGCGTATCGGGTGCCTGATAGGGGGACACGCCCATTTCAAGGAACAGCGCCTTATCAAGATCCGGCTCGTTCGCGGGGTCTTCAAGGTCAAGCCCCTCATGGCTCAGATGCCACAGGTTCTTGTCCTTGGAGTAGTTCGTCTCACGGGAGATCTTTAACGGCACATGATGCGCCTCGGCATAGTCGATCTCTTCGTCACGAGACTTGATTTCCCACTCTCTCCACGGCGCGATGATCGGCATATCGGGTGCAAAGCGTTTGATGGCCAGTTCAAACCGAACCTGATCGTTTCCCTTGCCGGTTGCGCCGTGTGCGATGGCGTCTGCTCCCTCAGCCAGTGCGATCTCAGCCAGCTTCTTGCCGATCACGGGCCGCGCGAACGCGGTGCCGAGCAGATATTTTTCATATTTTGCGTCCATCATGACGGACGGGATGATGATCTCATCACACATTTCGTCCGTGAGATCAGCGATAATCAGCTTGCTTGCGCCGGTCTTGATGGCCTTTTCCTCCAGGCCGTCGAGTTCGTCGCCCTGTCCGACGTCGGCTGCGACGGCAATGATCTCAGGATCATTATAATGCTCCTTCAGCCACGGGATAATAACCGAGGTGTCGAGGCCGCCCGAATAGGCCAGAACGATTTTTTTGATCTTGCTCTTATCCATTTGAATACCCTCCATAAGACTCCGTTGTGCGGTTGTTTTTCTTTATGCAAACAATATACGCTTAATATGCAGAAAAGTCAAGCATAAAATTTATAAATATACATATATGTGAAAAAATAATGTATAACCATCCGCGCACGGCTGCTGTTTTGTGCAGAATGAAAAAAACTTTACTTTTTCCGCCAAAGCGCGTAAAATTTGAGGTAACAGAAGGAACCGTTCATGCTGTAGGTGCCGATGCCCACATCGGCCCGGCAGGACAGAACGGGACCACAGAGGATTTAGGCGAATTCGCAGCTGCACAGCGGGCCGCTGTGGGCATCGGCACCTACAAGCATGCTGCATACAGGAATGAATATGCAAAACACCGCTTTTTTTGGATCGCTTGACCCGCACCGGCGCGATCTCTGCGCCGCCGTTTTGGCGCTCTGCGCGCCGGATTTTGAAGAAAAACCTGCTCCCGCGCCGGAATTTTTATCCGCGCTCTATCAGAAACTCTGCGCGCAGATGTTCCCGGACGGCCTGCCGGAGATTCCCACTCTGACGGCGGATGAAATGGCATACCTGACTGCGCTGGAAGCGGCGCTGGCAAACAGGCGGGATGGCTTTGATCCCTACCTTGATCGCCTTCCGCTGCCGGAAGGCGCGCTTGCAGGCAGCCGCGTAGAGGCGCAGTATGCCCGCTTTGAACAAGCCGTGCGGGAAAGCCACCTCTTGGCCGTCATGCGGCTCGGCATGGAAGCGACGCCGTTTGATCCTGCGTCGCACACCATCGGTGTGCATAACATTGCACTGCATACGGCTATCCTTGCAAAAAAGGCCGGCTTCCCGGTTGACCTGCCGCTGGTCAGCGCGGCGGCGCTGGGACACGATATCGGAAAATTCGGCTGCCGGGGTGAGGACTTAAGCCGCATTGCCTATCTGCACTATTACTATACATGGCAGTGGTTCAGCCGAAATGATATGGAGGAGATCGGTTACATCTCCGCCAACCACTCTACCTGGGATCTGGAGTTTGAAAACCTGCCCATTGAATCTCTGCTTCTCATCTACGCAGACTTCCGCGTCCGCGGCACAAGAGCGCCCGGTGAAAAAGAGCGCATGCGCATTTATTCGCTCAAGGACGCATATGAAATGATTTTCTGCAAGCTGGCGGATATGACACCGGAAAAAACGCTTCGCTACCAGAACGTCTATCACAAGCTGACCGATTTTGAAAATCTGCTCCGAAGCCGCGGCGTCAGCCCGGAACTGACGGAACAGGAACTTCTTCCGCACGAGACGAAGGATCCCTCACTCATGAATGCGCAGGAGGCGATTCGGGCACTGCGTGATCTGACGCTGGACGGCTCCATCCGCCTCATGCACACGCTTTCGACTGACCAGACGCTCGAGCAGCTGCTCGAGCAGGCCAAGGGCGAAAAGAATCTCCAGCGTATCCGCATGTACCTGCGTCTGCTGGAGGAATACAGCACCTATATGACGAGGGCCAACAAGCGGAAAACGCTTGTACTCCTGTATGAACTGCTCATGCACCCGGACGGCGACGTGCGGCGTATCGCGGGGCGCATCATGGGAAAAATCCTTGCGAATGCCGGTCCGCGCTACCGCAAGGAGCGGCCGCTTTCTGCCAAGGATGGCCAGATGCCGCCCGCCGTGATGGCGCTTTTGTCTGAGTCCGCTGAACTGTGGACGCATTATATCGGCCTCTGTCTGCACCCGGATTACCGCATCTCCAGCAAGCATGCGCTGCGCATTTCCAACTCTCTTAAGACCATCTGCCAGAGTCTGTTCGCTTCCTGCGAGGAAAAGGAGGCAGGGGCGCTTGTGCAGCCGCTTCTGGATGCACTCGAGCAGGCGAGGGACGAAGATCGGTTCGTGCTGGTTGATGCGCTGTGCCATGTGCCGTGCCGGTATCTGCCGCGGCCATATTTGCCGGAACTGTCCGCACGACTTGCTGCCATGCTTGGCACGGGAAATCCGGAACTCGATATCATCGCGCTGCATATGCTCCTGCGGCTGACGCACGCAGAGCCTGGACTGCGGCAGATTGTCCGCACCTGCGTGCAGCAATATGAGCCTCACTGGGAAGACCATCTGGCCCACGATTGGCTTAAGTCGCAGGTGCTGGCGGAGCCGTTTGCAGCGCTGGACGCGCAAACCGTCTCACAGATTCACCTCAGCAATCTGAAAAACGCCGTCCACTGGACCGTTAAGCTGACGCAGATCAATATGCTGCGCGAATATGTCCAGGCGCATCCGGAGACGGCGTTCCATACGGCTCTGCATTTTTCCAATCTGCTTTGCGTCAGCGAGCATCTTCCCGTGCGTGAAGCGGCGGGCAACGCGCTGCTTTCCATCGCGCCCGGACTGCTCGTTGACCAGATCAACGAAATCGTCATCGACCTGACGCGCGAATTGGAATCCGGGCAGGAGCAGATCTCGCGCTTTATCCCGCCGTATTTGGGAAGACTTTTGTGCCTGTTGCCGGAAAAGGAACTGGGCGAGTCGGTCGAATCCATCGGACAGCTTTCCTGCGGCGCGTCTATCCGGCCCGCGCGCGTGGCGCTGTTCACGCTCGGCGAGGCGCTGAATGTGCTGCCGGAGCAGGAAACGCAGACTGCCGACCACATTCTCGGCCTGATTCTTACTGGCATTGCCCATTACGATGAGACGATCCATCAGACGGCGCTGGCTGTTCTCTGCCGGGATATTTTCGGCCGAGATCAGCTTTCTCTTGCCAGAAAACACGATATTTTCGTCCGTTTGCACAAAAAACTCCTGACACTTTTATCAGAACCGCGCACCGGTCAGCTGACATTCTTCAACTGCGCGGCCATGCTCAATCATCTCTACCGCTATACCGTCCGGCAGGAACTGCTGGAAGGCCCCTTCCGGTTCCCGGCGGAAAAGCCCGCTGCGTTTTTCCCCGGCACATTTGATCCGTTTTCCGTCGGTCATAAGCAGATCGTACAAGAAATCCGCGCGCGCGGCTTCGAGGTCTATCTGGCTGTCGATGAGTTTTCTTGGAGCAAGAAAACGCTTCCCAAGCTTCTACGCCGCCGCATCGTCTCGATTTCGACTGCCGACCAGTGGGATACTTATCTGTTCCCTGACGAGATCCCCGTCAATATTGCCATGCCGGAGGATCTTGCCCGCCTGCGGCAGCTGCTGCCGGGAAGAGACGTCTATCTTGTCGCGGGCAGCGATGTGATTGCAAATGCCTCAGCGTATAAACGCACGGAGCCCGGCACTGCTGCGGACTATAATCACATCATTTTCTGCCGCGACGGCAGCGCCGACCGCGCTGCGCTGACTGCAATCATTCGGGGAAAGCTTTTGCTTCTGTCCTTGCCGCCGTTTTATGAGACAGTCAGTTCCACGCGCATCCGCGCCTCGATTGACCAGAATCTCGATATCTCCATGCTTGTCGCGCCGGTCGTGCAGACGTATATCTATGAATGCGGCCTGTACGTCCGCTCTCCAGAGCAGAAGGATGTGCTGCGGCGCGAAGCGCTCTATTTCCAAAATGTCACACAGGACGAAGACACGCTTCCGCAAGCCGTACGGGACTGCATGCGCGGCAAAAAAGCACCCCGCGCGGCGCTGCTGCTGGCGCGACCTGCGCGTCTGCTCGGCTGGGCGGCAGGGCATACGATTTTGCTGGATGATCTGTATGACGTACTCGGCTCTCTGGAGGCATGCAGCTATGTGCGCCAGCATGCTTCCGGGCAAATTCTGTTCATGGATGCGGCACAGGCGGAAGAGGAGGACGCGTTGCGCATGCTTCTCAATGAACTGCTTGCCAGAAGTCTTGAACAGGGACATACCTACGCACTCTGCCGCTGCACCGAATCGCAGACGGCGCTGCAAAGCGCCCTGCGTCAGCTTGGCTTCACGCAGGCGGTAAGCGGCATCTATTATGTCGATATGCGCAACCCCGTTATGCTCCTGCAGGACGCCATGCTCTGCATCAAGCCGCCGCACCGCGACGCGCCCGCCGTGCGCGAAGCCGTTTTACAGACCCGGCCCCGCCTGCGTATGGCGCTGAGTGCCATGTTTCCTGGCAAGCTTCTTCTGTGCTTTGACACGGAACTGCTCAATCAGGCTATCGCCCAGCGTATTGAGCGTATGAACGGCGTGCAGGATGTGCCCGAAGGCGTCCGGCAGCTGGGGCCATATATGTGCGTGCCCTACGGAAAAATCTTCGCGGATGCCATCGTGCCCAATACGGTTACAAAGACGCTCCATGTAGAAAAATGCTACGCACCCGATGTGCGCAGTTTTACGATTGAGGAATATCCGGATTATTCTCCGCTGCCGGGCCAGGTCCGCACGCTCCGGTCGTTCCACAGGCCGATCATTCTGGTTGACGATCTGCTGCACAAGGGGTACCGCATTGAAAAGCTTGACCGTGTTTTCCGGCAGGAGCAGCTTGCTGTTGACCGTATCGTTGTTGCTGTCATGTCCGGCTATGGCCGCGATCTGATGCGCGTACAAGGACGCTGTGCGGAGTGCGAGTATTTTATTCCGAACCTCCATTACTGGGTCACGGAGAGCCTGCTCTATCCCTTCATCGGCGGAGACAGCGTTGCCGGCCGGAAGCAAAAAGAACGCATGCTCCCGTCCGTTAATATGATCCTGCCCTATGTTTATCCCGGCTATTTCTTCGACGTAACAGAGCAAAGCATCCGTGGCCTTTCCAAAACAGCGCTGGAAAACGCCATGCAGATCCTCCGCGCGCTCGAACGTGAGCACCAGCGTGTATTTTCCGCCGCATTGACCATCCGCCGCCTCGGAGAAGCACTCACGCAGCCCCGTCTGCCGGATAAGGGCGACTGCATGAACTTTGATTTTTCCCTCCCGGCCTCCAGCTATCTCGAAGAAGACCTTTCACGCCTAGACCGCATCTGCCGCTGAATACAGCTTTGGTTTCAGCAAACTAGAAAAATAGCTGTGCGATAAGACAATCTGCCGCATCTGCCTGTAAGAAAATCTTGCTATTTCGAGCCGAAACAGGTATAATGCAAACAACTGCCGCCTTTGGTGTGTGAATGAGCGGCAGAGGTGTGTGAAAAAACTCGCTCGAAAGGATGAAAAAAATGAGTCTTTCCTCTTCCGCTCCCTGGTTAAAATATTACGGTAATGTGCCGCATCATCTGTCTTATCCGCAGAAGACTATCTATCAGATGGTCAAGGCCGCAGCAGAGCGCAATCCAAAGCTGCCTGCCTATGAATTCATGGGCAAAAAGACGACCTTCGCACAGTTTATGCAGAAGATCGACGAGACGGCACAGGCCTTTCTCGCCATGGGCATCAAAAAGGGCGACCGCGTCACCATCTGCATGCCCAACTGCCCGCAGGCTCTGCACGCGTTCTATGGCCTGAACCGCATTGGTGCAGTGTCCAACATGATCCATCCGCTCTCTGCTGCGGGAGAGATCAAATTCTATCTCAATTTCTCGCACTCCAAGTGCATCCTCACGCTTGACCAGTTCTATGCCAAGATCGCGCCCATCATGCCCGAACTTGATAACAAGGAATGCAAGCTTCTGCTTGCTAAGATTGAGGATGAGTTGTATCCGCACCTTGCAGTCGGCTACGCGCTGACGGCAGGCCGCAAATACCCCAAGCCCCCGAAAAAGGGCAATTACATCTGGTGGTCGGAATTCCAGCGCGTCGGCAAAAAGCGTGATCTGCCGCTTCCGAGAGAGTTCGGCAAGGCGGAAGCGGGCGCGTCTATCCTCTATTCCGGCGGTACGACCGGCACAACCAAGGGCATTCTTCTGTCCAACATGAACTTTAACGCGCTAGGCCTTCAGACTATTGCCGCCTCTGGCTTTGCACCCATCGACGGCATGAAGATGCTCTCTGTCATGCCCGTGTTCCATGGCTTTGGTCTCGGTATCGGCATCCATACTGCCCTCATCGGCGGCGCATGCTGCATCCTTGTCCCGAAGTTCAACGTCAATACCTATGCCGAACTGCTCATCAAGAAGCAGCCTAATATCATTCCCGGTGTCCCGACGCTGTTTGAGGCGCTGCTGCGCGCTGAAAAGCTTGAAAACGCAGACCTCAGCTGCCTCAAGGGCGTCTTCTCCGGCGGCGACAGCATGTCTATCGAACTGAAGAAAAAGGTCGATGATTTCCTCAAGGCGCACAACGCTTCCGTGCAGGTTCGTCAGGGCTATGGCCTGACCGAGTGCGTCACAGCCTCCTGCCTGACGCCGAAGGACTATAACCGCGTCGGCTCTATCGGCGTGCCGTTCCCGGATACCTATTATAAAATCGTCAAGCCCGGCACCACGCAGGAACTTGATGCGAATCTCGAAGGCGAGATCTGCGTCTCCGGCCCGTCCGTCATGCTCGAGTATGTTGATAATCCCGAGGAAACGCACAACACCCTCCGCCGCCATGAGGACGGCCGCATCTGGCTGCACACCGGCGACCTCGGTAAGATGGATGAAGACGGCTTCGTCTACTTCTCCCAGCGCATCAAGCGCATGATCATCACGTCCGGCTACAACGTCTATCCCGGCCAGCTGGAAAATATCATCGACGGCCATGAAAAGGTTCTCCTGTCCTGCGTCATCGGTGTCAAGGACCCGTACAAGATGCAGAAGGTCAAGGCTTTCGTCGTCCTGCGTCCCGGCTATGAACCGTCGGAGGCAGTTAAGCAGGAGATTCTCGACTACTGCCGCCAGCATATCGCAAAATATGCGATGCCGTATGACATTGAATTCCGCTCCGAACTGCCCAAAACGCTGGTCGGTAAGGTTGCCTACCGCGTGCTCGAAGAGGAAGAGGCCGAGCGTCAGGCATTGGAAGACGCGAAAAACTCGTAAGCATTATTTTTCGGCAGCCTGCCGCGTTTCGCGGCAGGCTGCGATGATTTCAGGTGATTTCCATGAAAAAAAACGACCGCATCTGGGAACTGGATGCGCTGCGCGGCATTTGCATTCTCTGCGTGATCCTGATCCATCTGATCTTTGATCTGATTTACTTTATCGGCCTTGATCTGCACCTGCCCGCATGGTATGTGTTCGTGCAACAGTACGGCGGCGTGATCTTCGTCGTCTTGTCCGGCTGCTGCGCCACGCTCGGCTCACGCAGCTTCCGCCGCGGCTGCATTGTCTTCTCTTGCGGCATGCTCATTTCGCTTGTAACGTTTGGGATGTATCGCCTCGGCATGGCCTCGCGCGATGTGATCGTCTGGTTCGGCGTGCTGCATCTGCTGGGTGTCTGCATGATGCTCTATCCCGTTTACAAAAAGCTGCCCACGCAGGTGCTTGCCGCCGTGGGGGTTGTACTCGTCGTGACCGGATATCTCATTTCGGGTACGGTCGTGGAGGCAAAATTCCTGTTCCCGTTCGGTTTTGTCTACGAGGGATTTACATCCAGCGATTTTTTTCCGATTCTGCCGCATCTCGGCTGGTATATGCTTGGAACTGTTCTCGGCAGAACAGTCTATGCGGACAAAAAAACACGCCTGCCCGGCACGTTCCGGGAAAGCGCGATTGCGAGATTCTTCTGCTGGTGCGGCCGCCAGTCTCTGTTCATCTACCTGCTCCACCAGCCTGTCGTTTACGGCCTGCTGGAACTGATTGCAGCCCTGAAATGAAGAAAAAGTATGCGCCCGGTGCAGCCTTGCACCGGGCGCGATATTTAATCCAGATCAAAATACTTTTTGAAAATTTTCCGCAGCAGATATGAATTCAGCATCGCAATAAGCGCACCACCAATCAGAAGCCAGAAGATGCACGTCCGCAGAAAAAAACTTGTTGCAAACAGGAGCAGAGCAGGCACGGCCAGATTCAGCGCTGCCATCACGACCGAGTAGGGGAGATTGCCGATGGCAAGCAGGCAAGCGTTTTTCAGCATATTTTTAATGGAATTATCAAACTGCGCCAGCAGGGGATAGATATAAGCACCGATCAGCGAAACGAGCAGTGCCGGGAAGCAGAAGACCACACCCATCCAGATCGACTGCGCCACTACGCCGGACAGATAGAGCCAGAGTTCATAAGTTACCAGCAGTGTCGGAATCAGAAGGATCAGGAACAATAGAACGCCCTGCTTGAAATTGAGTTTGAACGACGCCCAGAAGCTGCGGACCACGCCGCCGCCCTCGCCGCGCACCATGTTGAGCGTTACGCGATACATCGCCGCCGTAGACGCGCCGATGGTGAACACGGGGATACAGAACAGCAGCCACAGCAGATTCAGGATCACAAGATCCGCGACCCGTGACATAAACGACCAAAAAGGGGAATCATAATTGAAGAACTTCATAGCGCGCCTCGTTTCAGGAAAGAATATAGAATATTATATCGACTGAACAGAAAAAACGCAAGCCGAAAAGAGGATAGAAGCAAACTGCACAATTTTGCAGCCTTGAAATCGTACAAAGTGCTGAAAATTTTTTCGGAACAAATTTTGATTGCTCAGATCAGAAAAATGTAGTATAATATGGTCATTGGAAATGGAAACGTTTCCAGAATTCAAAAATCATTCAGGAGGAAATACCATGAAAAAGAT
>ENA-UOOD01001288-UOOD01001288.1-human-gut-metagenome-genome-assembly--contig:-CS67-NODE-1288-length-26140-cov-18.272187_pt1 | contig 26140 bp, 29 predicted proteins | sample MGYA00242464_ERZ724011 | MGnify/ENA metagenome assembly ERZ724011 | reverse complement strand
GGATTTTCTTGCACTGTGTTGCACTTGGTTTCATCGTATCGGGTCTACTCCTAAGGGGAAGGCCGGGGGTTCGAATCCCTTTTGGCGCGCCAGATAATAATGCCGAAAGCCTTTGTTTTCAAGGGTTTTCGGCTTTTTTATTGAGCAGTAAAAGAAAAAATAATCAAGCTTCGCTTGGAGAGGTTTTTCTCTTTTATTGCTGCAAGGGAATCATGGTTCGGGTGTTTCGTATCGCTTTTATTATACAGTAAAATCAGCGGTTTTGTACAGTAGACGAATTTTGGGGGTGATTAGCGTTGTTCCGTATGGTTGGTGTAGAATGACCCCTGTTAGTTCGAATTTTTTTTTCGTACATAGCAATGGCAAACTCAAGCATCTGTTTTCAGGCTGAATCAGAAGCCACTTCCTCAAGCTTTTTTGCAAAATCTTCATCTTCCAGTGAGATTGTCACTTTGGATTCAGAATCCGATTCATCAGAGCGGATAAGAAATTTTCCAATCGCTTTTGCCGTATCAATTCTTACGCTGTCCTCCGGCGTTTCGTAATAGTCCTGTATCGTCCCTAATTGGCGGTGAGCGGTATCTTTTGCCAGGCTTACATAGTCATGCCCGTTAAGCGCCAGTTTCTTTGTGATAGAGAAATGTCTTAGGCTGCGCAAGCCGCTTCCCGGGTCAGATGTACGAATTCTCCACCGTCACCACGGCGAAGTAGCGGCCGTCGTCCATGGTGCGGACCAGAGCGCGGATTTTCTCCGCCGCCTGGGCGGCGGTGAGCTTTTCGTCAAAGGGCACCACCGCGTCAAACACCAGATTGGTGTGGGTGGGACCGGCCACCACCCGGAAGTCGTGGATGGTGATGGCGGGGTCCACCTGCTTCACCAGCTCCGCCACCCGGCTCCGCAGGGGGCCGGTCAGGCCGTCGTCGGTGACCACCGGGTCCATATGGATCACCGCCTGGCAGTTCAGCTGGCGGGACAGGTCCATTTCGATGTTGTCCACCACGTCGTGGAGCTCCAGCAGGTCCCCGTGGGCCGGGACCTCCGCATGGAGGGACACCATCACCCGGCCGGGGCCGTAGTCGTGGACCACCAGGTCGTGCAGGCCCAGAATCTCCGGATGGGACAGGACAATGGCCTGAATCCGGTCCACAAATTCCTTTTCCGGCGGCTGGCCCAGCAGAGGGCTGATGGTCTCCCGGGCGGATTTGACCCCGGAGAACAGGATGAAGCCCGCCACCACCAGGCCCACCCAGCCGTCGATGTCCAGGCCGGTCCACTTGGCGATGAGCATGGCCAGCAGCACGGCGGCGGTGGCCGCCGTGTCGGACAGGCTGTCGGCGGCGGTGGCCTCCATGGCGGCGGAACGGATTTTTTTGCCGATCCGCCGGTTATACAAGCACATATACAGCTTCACGCAGATGGACACCGCCAGGATCACCAGGGCGATGACGCTGAAATCCACCGCCGCCGGGTGGAGGATTTTCTCCACCGAGGACTTGGCCAGCTCCACGCCCATCAGCAGAATCAGCCCCGCCACGATCAGGCCCGAGACATATTCCAGCCGCCCGTGGCCGAAGGGGTGCTGGGGGTCCGGCTTTTTCCCGGCCAGGCGGAAGCCCAGCAGGGTCACCACCGAGGACCCGGCGTCGGACAGGTTGTTGAAGGCGTCGGCGGTGATGGCCACGGAGCCGCTGAGGGTACCGACGAAGAACTTCCCGGCAAACAGCAGGATGTTCAGCCCGATGCCCACAAAGCCGCACAGCTGGCCATAGGCCCGGCGGACCCGGGGGTCCGTGACGTTATCCCGGTCCCGGATAAACCAGCGGGAGAGAAGCTCCATCATGTCACGCCCTCCCCGGAATGGTCAGGGTCATCTGGCAGCACAGGCGGTCCAGATCCTCGTCGGTGGCGGCGGGCAGACGCAGCTTGCCGCCGCAGTCCTGGCAGCACAGGTCCACGGAGTCCCGGTGGACCTGGATGCCATAGCGGGTGCTGCCGCAGCGGCAGCGGATGCCGCCCCGGGCGGCGATGTCCTTCAGCTCCGACAGCACCTCATACATAATAATGTTGTCGGTGAAGGCCTCCGGGTCCTCCGCCTTCTCCTTGGCGGCCCGGACGGCCAGCTGCTCCATCTGGGCGGACACCTGGTCCTCCTGGCCCACATAGCAGCAGATCTGCCTGGTTTTGGGGCAGGCCAGGCCGATGCCCCGGCCCCGCAGCACTGCGTCGGCGCTGCACTCGGCCTGGTGCGTTTCGCCGCACAGGCCGCAGGGCACCCACAGGCGGAAGCGGGAGCCGTCGGTCTCGATGAGCATGTCGGACTGGCCGCAGGGGCACTCGATATGGGCGGCGGCCGCCGCCAGGGAAAAGGCGCTGCGCCGGGCCATGACCGCCCGTCCACATTTGGGGCAGATATAGCCGAAGCTCCTGGTTTCTTCCATGATGATCCCTCGCTTTATAGTAGTCTCCTCAGTGTACCACACCCCCGGTTTTCCGTCAACCAACTGCGCCGCCGGATAGCCCGTGCAGGCTGGGTTCATAATAAATGCTGGGGCCAGGCTGATGCCCGGCCCCAGCATTTATTTTATTACAGAAGCTGAAATCATGACGCAAGCCGGTTCCGGAAATAGGGAATTTTCGGCAGCTGCTTCACCAGCAGCACCCCCAGCACCAGGCAGGCGACGGCCTCCCCCAGGCCCACGGTCAGGGCGTTGAGCCCATAGGCCGGCCAGAAGGCGGCGGAAGTGCCTGCCGTCTCATAGGCCAGCACGGCCCCCACCAGCACCATGTTGCACACCACCGGCGGCAGGGCCGCGGTCCAGGGACTGCGGCACCGGGCGGTCAGCAGGGCGGCGATCAGGGTGGACAGTGATCCCACCACGATGTCCAGGGCCCCATAGGGGCTGAACAGGTTGGCGATCAGGCACCCCACCCCCAGGCCCCAGGCGGTTTCCGGGAACAGGAACGGCAGCAGGCACAGCGCCTCGGAGAATCGCACCTGGATGGGACCGAAGGTCAGGCCGAACACCGCCCCCAGCAGGGACAGCGCGGCGTAGGCGGCCGCCACCATGGCGGCCAGGGTCAGCTTCTGCGTGTTTTTGTTTTTCATGTGGTACCTCCCATGTTTTGTTTAGAGAACGGCCCCGCCGGGCCGAACGAACGCCTTGCGGCGCTTGGACAGGTCGGGTCCCTGTCGCCGGAAAGTATACCACAGGACACGCCAAAAGAAAAGAGAAAATCCCCGCGCCAGGCGGGGATTTTTTCCGGATGTTGGATTTTATGTGGCAGGGACCACGACCCGCAGCGCGCCCATGGGCAGGCCCTTGGCATCGGTGAGGGTGATGTTGGCGTCGCCCCGGTCATAACACTGGGCCAGCACCAGAAGGCTGCCCTGGGGCAGCTGAGCCGCCGTGCCGTCGGGGTGCAGGCAGGGCACGGACTCTGCCGCCACGGCGGCCTCATACTCGGCGGCGTGATACGTCAGCTCATAGTACAGGGGCTGGCCGGTGAGCTGACCGGCCCACAGGTCCGCCTGGTCCATGGCCTGCATAGTCTCCGCCCACTGCTGCACCGACAGCATAGCCGCCACGGTGTCGGAATCCATGGGCAGGGGCCGGTGCTGGTCCTGGGCGGAAACGGTGAAGCTGCTGCCGCTGCGCTGGACGGATACATGTACATCGGCCCAGCTGTTCAGAGAATACGTCTCCTCCTGGAGGGACCAGACCGTCATCTCCAGGGAGGTCAGGCTGCCGGTCTCGGAGTACCGGGCCCGCAGGGTCCGCAGGGCAATGCGGTTATCGATAGCCCCCACGGCAGCGTAGATCCGGTCCAGCAGCGCGTCATAGTCCGTGGGCCGCTGCTCCCGGGGGATGGCCACCCGGGTGCACTCGGACAGGTCCAGGGCCACCCGATAGCACTTCTCCGTGTCGGTGGTCAGGGGGCAGTACACGGCCTCCTGGTCGATCCAGCCGATGGACAGGCCGGACAGCCCCGGCTCCGTGATGGTCTGGCGCTGGGTGGGGTCCTTCAGGTCCACGGCCACCATGCTGCCGCCCCGGACAAAATACAGCTTCCCGGACACGATGGTCAGGGGCTGGGGATAGCTGCCCATCTCGGCAATCAGCTCCTGGGTGCCGTCGTCGTGGCGATAGCTGACAGAATACGTGGCGCCGTCGTCGGACAGGAAAAAGTTATCCACACTCCACTGTTCCTTTTTCCCGCAGCCGGACAGAAGGGACAGCAGCATCAGGGCCAGCAGCCCCGCAGTCAGTCGTTTCATATCAATCTACCTTTCCCCGGGCCCGGAGAACGTCGTCTGCCGTAATGACAGTCAGATCCTCCCGGGTAACGTTTTCCATGGCGGCCAGGCGGTTGTTCTGGGCCACCAGAATGTGTTCAAACAGGTTGCGGACGCCCCGGGCATTGCCGAAGCTGTCGTCCGCCGACTCCTCGGCGATATAGTCCCGGACCAGGGGGCGGGCGTTCTCGGTCAGCCGGTAGCACCCCTTTTTGCACTGCATGTCGAAGATCTGCACCATTTCGTCGGCGGTATAATCCTCAAACAGCAGAAATCGGTTGAACCGGGACTCCAGACCCGGGTTGGAATGGATGAATTTGTCCATCAGGTCCGTATACCCCGCCACGATCACCACCAGGTCGTCCCGGTGGTCCTCCATGGCCTTGAGGACGGTGTCGATGGCCTCCTGGCCGAAGTCGTTTTCGGACTTGCCGTTGAGGGCATAGGCCTCGTCGATAAAGAGCACGCCGCCCATAGCCTTTTCAATGACCTTCTGGGTTTTCAGCGCCGTCTGGCCCACATAGCCCGCCACCAGGCCGCTGCGGTCCACCTCCACCAGCTGGCCCCGGGACAGAATATCCAGGCTCCGATAGATGCGGGCCATCATCCGGGCCATCATGGTCTTGCCGGTGCCGGGATTGCCGGTGAACACCAGGTGCAGGGACATGTCCGTGGTGGGCAGGCCGTGCTGCCGCCGCAGCTGGTATACGGAGGCCATGTTGATCAGGTTATGGACCTCCTCCTTGACGGTTTGCAGACCGATGTAGCTGTCCAGCTCCGCCAGCAGGTCCTTCATGTCCTCCTTGGGCAGCGGCTCCGGGGCCTCCGTCTGCTGCTCCGGGCCGCCGGACTTCTTGTCCGGGGCCTTTTCCGGCGTCTTATCCGGGGCCTTTTCCGGCGTTTTGTCCGCCGGGGACAGGGGCGTGCCCCAGAAATCCGCATTCATGCTGCGCAGATTCCGCTCCGTCATGGAGCGGATCACGTCCAGCTGCTGGAGGATGATCTCGTCTTTCTTATCCATTTATCCGCTCTCCTTCAGTCTTATAACTTCACATGGCTGATGGCCCGCAGCAGCAGGGCCGACACGAAGCCCGTCAGGGCCCCGGTGAACAGGGACACCGCCAGCAGAAACGGCAGATATCCCAGCACGGCGGTGTTGCCCAGGGTGATCAGGGCCGCCGCCATCTGGCCGATGTTGTGGCCCGCCGCGCCGCCGATGGACACGCCGTATACCGACAAACCCCGCAGCCGGGACAGCGCCAGCATCACCAGCATGGCCAGTGTTCCCCCCAGCAGGGAAAACAGCAGAGCCGAGGCGTTTCCGGCAAAGAGACTGCCCAGCAGACACCGGGCCGCCAGGATGCACAGGGCCGGAAGCGGCCCCAGCTGATACAGGGCGAACACCGTGACGATGTTGGCCAGGCCCAGCTTCACCCCCGGCAGGGGGATCACCAGCGTCACGGGAAACAGGTTTTCCAGGGTGCTCAGGCCCAGGGCCAGGGCCGTCAGCACCGCGCACAGCGCCAATTGGCGGGTGGTTATCTTCATGGCGTCCCTCCTATCCCAGCACCGCGTCGGGGCCGCTGCCGCCGCCGGACAGCTGCACCACCACCTGCTCCGGCAGGCAGACAATGCTCTGCCCGGCCCGGGTGATGGTTCCGGTGTGGACGCAGTCCCGGCCCGGGCAGTCGCTTTCGGACACCCGGACCCCGGTCTTGTCCAGGGTGACGGTCAGGTGATAGGTCCCCTCCACGGGGACGGTAAGCTCCTCCGTCAGCCGGTCCAGCCGGACGGTCTGCACCACCTGGCCCCGGTGTAGGATGGTGGCGGTCAGGGGGCCGGAGGACTCCAGGCCGCCATAGTACCACACCGCGGAGAGCACCGCCAGAGCCGCCACCAAGGCCGCCACCGCTCCGTCCCACCAGGTGGGCCGGAGCTCAGGGCTCGATGCACGCATACGCATAGCCGATTCCCTCGGTTTCCGTCAGTTTATCCGCCAGGCCGGGGGTATACAGCACCTGCCCGTCCTTTGTGATGAGCACCATATCAAAGCCGCCGTTCTGCCGCCAGAAATCCTGGGCGGCCTCCCGGCCCATCACATAAAGAGCCGTGGAATAGGCGTCGGCCATGGTGCCGTTATCCGCCACAATGGTGACGGACAGCAGGTCCCCCTGCACCGGCCAGCCGGTTTTGGGGTTCAGAATGTGCTGATACACCGTTCCGTCGGGGCCGGTGAAATACCGCTGATAGCCGCCGGAGGTAACGGCGAAGGCGTCGCTCAGGGACAGCATTGCGGCATAGCCCTCCTGCTCCGGGTGCTGCACCGCCACGCTCCAGGCAGCGCCCCCGGGCTTTGTTCCCCGGGCGTACACGTTGCCCCCCAGGCTCACCAGGGCGCTGTCCACCCCGTATTGGGCGAAGATGTCCGCCAGCCGGTCGGAGGCGTAGCCCTTGGCGATGCCGCCCAGGTCCATGGCGCAGCCCTCATCCAGGGTGACGCGGGTACCCTCCAGGGTCACGTGCTCCGTCCCCACCAGGGGGAGCAGGGCGTCGATCTCCGTCTGCTCCGGCACCCGGGGGCTGTCGGTGGTGATGCCCCAAAGGGTCACAAGCGGGGCAACGGTGGGGTCAAAGGCCCCGCCGGTAGCCTGACTGAGAGTCAGGGCGGCGGAGATCAGATCCGCCGTCTCCTGGGACACATCAGCGCTGCCCTGGGCGTTCAGGGTATAGATTTCGCTTCCCTCCCGGGTCCGGGACAGGGCCCCGTCCAGGCGGTTCAGCTCCTGACCGCAGGCGGCCAGGGCCTCCGAAGCCTTGTCTCCGTAGGCGGCCAGGGTCATATAGGTGTCCATGGCGAACAGGCTCAGCTGTTCCGGCTCCGATTGGACGCCGCAGCCGGAAAGGCACAGCAGAAGCGCCGCCAGCACGGCGCAGCATACACGCTTCATAGCTCCCGCCTGCCTTCCAGGGCACGCATCAGCGTGGCGTCGTCGGCAAATTCCAGGTGGCCGCCCACGGGGATGCCGTAGGCCAGGCGGGTGACCTTTACCCCGAAGGGCTTTAAGAGCCTTGCCAGGTACATGGCCGTGGTCTCCCCCTCGGTGTCGGGATTGGTGGCCATGATGACCTCCTGAATGCCGCCCTGGGCCACCCGGTCCACCAGGGACTTGATCTGCAGATCGTCGGGGCCCACGTGGTTCATGGGGGACAGCACCCCGTGGAGCACATGGTACCGGCCGTTATACTCCCGGCTGCGCTCGATGGCCACCACGTCCCGGGGGTCCGCCACCACGCAGATGGTGCTCTCGTCCCGCTTGGGCGAGGCGCAGATGGGGCACAGGCCCCCGCTGGTGAGGTTCTGGCACACGGGACACAGGGTCACGCTGCGCTTGGCCTCCAGAATGGCGTCGGCAAAGGCCCGGGCCTGGTCCTGGGGCAGGTTCAGCACATGAAAGGCCAGCCGCTGAGCGGACTTGGAGCCGATGCCCGGCAGCCGGGCAAACTGCTCCACCAGATTTTCAAGAGGGGCGGGGAAAAATTCCATAGTATCTTCCTTTTCAAGTGAAATCGGGCCGCATCAGCCCCGAAGCTCCCGGATACGGGCGGGAATGTCCGCCGCCTTGTACACGGCGGACCCGGCCACCAGGACGTTTGCGCCGCTGGCCACGCAGATCTTGCAGGTAGCGGGGTCCACGCCGCCGTCCACCTCCAGCTCGCAGCCGGGGTTCATGGCGTCGATGTACCGGCGGATCTCCTGCACCTTGGGCATCATGTTGGCCATGAACTTCTGGCCGCCGAAGCCCGGCTCCACCGTCATCACCAGGATCATCTCCACCCGGTCGATAAAGGGCAGCACGGCACTGGCAGGGGTCCTGGGCTTCACCACCACGCCGGCCTTCTTGCCCTTGGCGTGGATTTTGTCGATGGCGGCCAGGATGTTCTCCTGGGTGTCGGCCTCCACATGGCAGGTGACGATGTCCGCCCCGGCATCGCAGAACTGGTCCACATAGCGCACCGGCTCCTGAATCATCAGATGCACGTCCAGGGGCAGGTCCGTCACCGGACGGATGCACTTCACCACCGGGATGCCGATGGAGATGTTGGGCACGAACAGGCCGTCCATCACGTCCACGTGGACGTAATCCGCGGTGGAGATGGCCTGAATGTCCCGGGCCAGATACGCAAAGTCCGCGGACAGGATAGAGGGGGAAATTTTGATCATGAGAATCGGTCCTTTCAATCAGCAGGGTGACGGGGCGGCGGCAGACGGCATAGGATGGCTCAAGCGGCCCGGGACCGGAAGCTCTCCGGCCAGTCCGGCGCAGCCCTCCCGCCCCGCAGGAGACGCCGGCCGCCGCTTTTCAGATAGGGGGCCGGCGGTTCGCCGGCCCTCAATTGGGTAAAAGAATACACATACATTATACCAATCCCCCCGGCAGATTGCAACGAGGAAAAGGGCCGATTCCCCGGCCCCGGAGGCCTGCGGCGGAAAAAATCATGTCCATTCTGTGAATTTTGCAAAGAAAGGCTTTACGTTTGCGGCAGATTCCTGTAGAATAAGTGCGTCCTTTTCCGGAAGGACCTCATTTTTTTGCAGAACGAGGCGCTCGTATGAATTTCTTCCAAAAAATTGGCAACTCCCTGGCCCGGTTCATGTATGGGCGCAACGGCGTGGACCAGCTGGGGTTCGTGACCCTCTGGGCGGCCATTATTCTGGACGTGGTCAACCTCTTTGTCCGGAACCAGGTGGCCTACAGCATTCTGTCGGCGGTGGCCATGGTGCTGACTGTGTGGATGGTGTTCCGCATGTTTTCCAAGAACCTGTCCAAGCGCCGGGCAGAGAATGCGGCTTATATGAACAAGGTGGTCTATCCCCTGCGGCAGGCCCTGTCCCGCAGCCGGGACAAGGCGCACAAGTATTTCACCTGCCCCAACTGCCGCACGGTGTGCCGGGTGCCCCGGGGCAAGGGCCGCATCGTCATCACCTGCCCCAAGTGCGGCGCGGAAATTCACGGCAAGAGCTGATAACAAGAAAATATCAACTCCCGGCGCGGGGCACCCGCGCCGGGAGTTTTTTTGCTCTGCCGCTTATCCGATCCACTCCACCCGGCAGGCCTCCCGCAGCATCTCATCGGAGGCTGCTTTGTTCTCGGCATAGGCGTCGGGCCCGGCCTCATAGTCGGCGGTGATGGCCTCCAGCTCCCGGGAAAGCTGGCCATAGCCGTCGGAAACCGTCAGCTTCCCGCCTCTGATGCGGGTGATCCTGTCCCGGGCGTCGGGCCACTCCCCGGTGTCCGGGCCGCTTTCCAGGATCGTCCGGTTCCGGGCCAGGGAGACGATGAGCCAGGCTTCGTACCGGGCCGGTGCATAGCCCGCCGCCTCCAGCGGGGCGGACCGCTCCAGCCGCACCGCGTATCCCACGGACGGGTGCTTTTCCTGGACGTCCCGCACCAGTTGGCACACCTCCCGGAAGATCCGGTCCTCGGCCTGCCGGACCTCCGCCGCGCTGACGGTTCCTTCGGCGGGCCGGGATTTTTGGGCCGGTGTCTTGGGGGCAGGCCGCTCCGGAGCGCTCTCCTCCGGCTCCTTTTGGGGAAGGGCCCGCCGGATCAGGCAGTACCCCACCAGGCAGAAAACCACCGACAGCCCCGCCTGCGTCAGGATCGACCGGCGGGTCATGGCCCCCTGCCGGACGGACTTCTCCGGCGCGTCGGGGTCATACCGGACGGCCAGGGTCTCCCCAAAGCCGTAGCGCAAGCGCACCCGGTGCAGCTTCCCGGTGTAAACGTTGCCCCGGGCCTCGTACTGGTAGGTGATGTTGTATTCTTTTCCGTTTTCGGCCACGTCGATCACCGTCGCCGTGGTGACCGGCCAGTTCCTTTGCCGCACATAGACGGTGACATTGCTGACCAGGCTATAGACCGTGACGCAGAGAAAGATCACCGCCGCCGCAAACAGCATGGGATTAAAGCCCTTGAACCTCTTCATAGCTCCTCCATCAGATAGAAATCACAAAAAATACCATCAGGTTATAGAAAAAGTGCATCCCGGCGCAGATGTAAAAGGCGTTGTCCCGGCGGAATATCTGCCGGACCAGCAGGGCGGCCAGCCGGAAGGCAAAGGCGATGACCACCTGCTTCACGCTGCCGTTCATCGCCCAGTGTACCCCGGCAAACAGCGCGGCCGCAGCCGCCATGCTCCACACGGCCTTCCCTCTGAACAGCCGCATCAGGGTATCGTACAGGTAGTAGTTGAAATACGCCTCCTCAGCCAATGCAACGATCATCTGCACCAGGATGAAGCCGGCGACATTCTGTATGCCCAGCCGGGGAAACAGCGAAATATCCTCGAACAGCATGGCGACGCCCGCGAAAACCACCGCCAGCAGGCACCCCAACCCAAGTCCCGTCAGAACCTGCCGGACCACGTTGGCGGCGGTCCGCTTCAGCCTGAAGAGGTCCGTGTCAAAGTCCCGGCGCATATAGGCGGCGCTCAGCCCCAGCACAAGGCCGTTGAAGGCCATGTAAAACAGGTTGGGCAGGTTGGCCGCGCGGCTTGTAAGAAAAAGCGCGGACAGATAGACCAGCAGGAGCACCGCATGGTGCGGCAGACAGTGTTTTGGCAGTGCTTTCATGTTCCCTTACCTCCGCAGATAGCCGGTCTCCGCCAGAATTTCGTTGATCTCCGTCAGAGAATCCGGCGAACAGGCATAAATCAGCGTGTCACCCCGGAACAGCACCAGATAGTACACGCCGTCCGCCACTATGGTGAACATCTTGCCGCCGCCCGAGAGGGCGGTCTCGTGACTTTCCCGCGCCCTGGGCTCCAGGTCCGGGGCCGTCTCATAGGATATCTGGTTATACACCAGGTCCACCGTTTTATCGTCGGCGTAGCGATAGCACTCCACCCGACTGCCGCCCTTTGCCCCGGCGATGGCCTGGGTGAGCTTGCTCCGGTCGACCCGCCCATAGGTCAGGGATACGTCCGCCGTTTCGTACCCCTTTTCCTGCAGAATCTGCGCAAAATGCACCGGGTCCGGCGTCTCCGTCCGTCCGGAGGCCGCGCCGCTTCCAAAGATATACAGGACCGCCAGAAGGACGCCCACCGGCACGGCGGCGCGAGCCGCCGTTTTTCCCAGGTGCGCCCGGCTGTATGCCCGCTCCGCCTGGTGCTTTTCCCGGAGCTTCTCCGCCGCAACAGGGTCCAGAGGATGGCCCCGCCTGTAGAGCGCACCCCCGGCGGCCAGAACCAGGTTGACGGCAAGCAGGATGCAGTTGCCGGTCATGGCGAAGGACACCCGGTCCGGATTGGCATACACCCGGGCCAAGAGGTACATGGCCGCCACGCTGGGGAGGACCGCCGCCACGTGCATCCGCATAAAGCAGATGGACTTTTCCGGGTTGGCGCTGTACTCGTTGAAGAAGTGGACGTAGTACCACCAGTTCCGCTTTCTTCTAACGGACGACGCACTGATGCCGGAGGTGGCTTCTTTGAATTCCATATAGGTCATCCCGGTCAGATGCACGGCCTCCTGGGTCATCCAGTGGGTGCAGAGCAGGTTGACCGGCACCAGGAGAATGGAAAACAGGATACAGATCGTCTGGGTATTCACGATAGATCACGCCTTTCTTATGCAAAGATTATAAAGAAAGCAGCCTTGAAAGTCAAGGCTTTCTCACGGAGCGGAACGTACCGCTCCTTCCAAAAAAAGCGGCAAAAACGCGATATAAGGGTGATTTCCCACGCGGCTTTTTCAAGGGCTTTTTCCTCCGGCAGGCCGTCATCTGCGGCAGATGCTTCTGGACGATTTCCCCCACCATGACGCCGACAAGTGAAAGCAGAAAAAACGGTCCCCGCCGAAGCGGGGACCGTTTTTAATATGCATCGTTTCAGCCCATGCGCCGGGCGGCGATATAGTGGGCGGAGTAGTAGGGATTGCCGTTCAGCGCCGTCAGCAGGACGCCGCCGCTGCCATAGGTAGAAGCGTGGACAAACTGGTCGTTGCCCACATAGATACCGCAGTGGGAGGCGGTGCTGGAGGAATAGTAGTCGTCGTGGAAGAAGATCAGGTCCCCGGGCTGCAGCTGGCTGCGGTCCACGGCGGCGCCGTAGCGCATCTGGTCCGTGGCCCCGTGGGGCAGGCGGACGCCGAACTGGCCATAGATATACATGGTAAAGCCCGAGCAGTCGAAGCCGGAGGGGCCTGCGCCGCCGTATACATAGGGGGCCTTGCCCACAAAGGACCGGGCCAGGGCGGCGATCTCCGCCCCGGTGCCGGAGGCAGGGACAGCAGGCGTGGTAGGGGCAGCAGGCGCAGGGGCGGGGGCGGCAGGCCGGGCGGCGGCCAGGGTCAGGTGATCCCCGGACATATAGCCGGTTTTGCCGCTGTACTGCACCCGGAACCAGCCGTTTTCAAAGCCGGACACGTCCACATATTCGCCCCGGGAGGCGGTGGCCAGCACCGCGCCGGAGGCGGCGGCCCCGCTGCGCAGATTCAGCCCGTCGGAGATGACCCGGGCCACGCAGCGCAGGTCACCGGCAGAGGACCGGGCCGTCGCATAGTCCGCAGACATATAGCCGGTTTTTCCGTCATAATTCACCTTGTACCAGCCCTCCTGGCGGCTCAGAACGGACACGGCGGTGCCCCGGTTCAGCTCCGCCAGGATGGCGCTGCCGGTGTTGGCGGCGGCCCGCAGGCGGACGCTGTCCGCCGTGACGCCCACGGCCAGAACGGACGTGGAGGAGACAGGCTGGGCAGGCGCGGTACTTTCGACCTTCTCCTGGGCAGGAGCCTCCGGCGCAGGCACTTCAGCGGAAGCCTCCGCAGCTGCCTCATCCTCCTGGGCGGCAGTGTGGATGGCCTGGGCCGGGGGCGTGTAGTCCGCCTCCGTTTCCGGGCCGTCTACCACCGGGCGTAGGCCTCGGGCAGGCAGGATGTCGATGTTATAGGTCATGGCGTCCATCCGGGGCTGCCCGCCGGGCAGCGCGGAGATGACGCACAGGGACAGGGTCAGGGCCGCCGCCAGCATAGCGGCAGCCACCTTGCGGCTGAGCTTCATGAACAGGACTCCTTATCGGGTGTGGATAAATCGGCTTACTTGCCGGCCAGGGCGCGCTCCAGCCAGATGCAGCCCACGTCCATGGCGGCGTAGAGGCTGTCCTTCTCGGACTTCTTCACCACCCGGTCCCGGGACTTCAGGTCGGGGTCGGTCATCTGCAGCTGGACGGACACCCGGGTGGCCACGTCCATGTCCTGCTCCTTCTTGGTGTCCAGGATCTGCAGCAGGACGATATACTTGTCGGCCATGCTGCCGTAATAGATCAGGTTGTCAACGCGGCGCAGGGGATGATTTTTATAAACAAGGCCGTTGCCCTTTTTAACCTCAGACATAACACTTCTCCTTTTAATAAATACTTGTAACCAAATTGTAACACATGGCCCCGGGAATGTCAAACGCCCTTCCAATGGAAAGCCAAACCCTCCGGCCCGCCGGAGGGTTTGGCTTTCCATCCCTATATCTCCCGGTTGTTTCCGCCACGGACCAACCGGAAAAAGAGCGTCACATGCTGCCGCAGCTTTTCCAGGCACTCGCCCTCCCGCTCCGGCTGACGGTCGCAGATGCCGATCAGGGTCAGCACCGGGGCCACATACAGCATGGCCAGCGTGTCCGGGTCCTCCGCCGCGATCTCGCCGGACGCCATCAGCGCCCGGAAGATACCGGCGTGATAGGCAAGCACCCGGTCCACATAGCGCCCGGAATACAGGGCGGCCAGCTCCGGCGAGCGAAACTGCTCGATGGTCATCATGCGGCGAAAGCGGCTGATCTGCTCATTATGAAGGGAGTATGCAAAAATCTGCCGCACCTTCTCATAAAGCGCGTCCTCGGTGATCTCCGCAAAAACCGGGATATCCCGGAACGCGCTCTGCACATGGATGTCGAGCCTGCCGGTGTCCGCCTCATACTGCGCCGCCGTGGACTCCACAATGGCGTCAAAAATCGCCTGCTTGCCCGGAAAATGGTTATAGAGCGAGGGAGCCCTGATGCCCACCGCCTCTGCAATTTCCCCCACGCTGACAGAGTCATAGCCGCGGGCGGAAAAAAGCTCCAGGGCCTTGTCCAGAATTCTCTGCTTCGTGTCCTCCTGCTTCATCATCGCACCCCACTAACAAGTATTAGTTAGCGGTATTATAGCAATTCCACCGGAAAAGTCAAGCCGGGAACCGGCCCCGTCACAGGGCGGCAAACAGCGCCGCGCCCTTTTTCCGCAGCCACCGGTGCAGCACCGCGCACAGCAGCAGGTTGGCCGCCGCGAAGCAGGCTGCGTATCCGGCAAAGCCCAGCCGCCAGCCGGGCAGCAGCAGGAAGCCCGCAAACAGCAGGATCGTGTAGCCCATGCCGCCGAACAGGGTCAGCATCACCGGCGCGCTCTGCTTGATGGGCATCAGCTGGTCGGTCCAGGTCAGCACCGGCATTCTGATCCCCAGGGTCAGGCCCGCCAGGGCCCCCAGCAGGGCATAGGACGCGGCGAACACCGCCATGACCAGAAGCCCCACCAGGCCCAGGGGATAGACGATGGCCGCGCACACCGCACAAAGCAGCAGCGGCGGGACCGTCAGCAGCACCTGCATCCGCAGCTTCGCCCGAAGGGCCTGCCACGGCTCCACCGGAAGCGACTGCATGAGCCACAGGCTCTTTCCCTCCAGGGACACGGAGGGGGCCGTCATGAGATTCATGGACGCCAGGCCGCACAGCAGCACGCACAGCATCACCGGGACGCTGCCCTCGGTATCCGCAAACAGGGCGTCCAGCATGGCAAAGAGGCTGCCGCCCTTCCACAGCACGGCGACGGCGCAAATGGGCATCAGGAAGGTCCCCAGGCCGCAGTTGAGCATATAGGCGGGGTTGGCGGCAAAATGCGCCAGCTCCCGGTGCAGCAGCGCCCCGTCCACGCTGCGCCGCCGCAGGGCGGTCTCCCGGTACGTCCGGCGGGCGGTTTTCCCGGTGGAGGTGGCGATATGCAGGAAGTTGCGGGAGAGCAGCACCCACATCAGGCCGCACAGCGCCGCCACCGCCGCCGTGACCGCCAGCATGGCCGCCCCGCTGCCCGTGCCCACGCTGCCGAACAGGTACAGGGGATAGGCCCGGCTCCGGATCTGGGCGCCGTAGGTCCCGGCGTTGGCCAGCAGGTTCTGAAGGACGCTCTGGGCCTTGAAATAGACGAAGTAATACAGGCCGATGAACACCAGCGAGGCCAGCACGACGACGAGGCTCTTGTTCCGGAGCTTCTGGCTGATTTTTGCCGCCACCCAGCCCAGAGCGCAGGAGAGCACCAGCACCGCCAGGGAGATCAGCAGGGCCAGCACCAGTCCGCCCAGAACGGCGGACGCCGTGACCCCCACGGTGACCCAATAGACGATCACCGCCGGAAGGATCACCACGGCGGAGTACATCAGGCCCATCAGATACACCCCGGACAGCCGGGCCGCCACCAGGCTGGACACCGGAACCGGCATGGACAGCAGCAGGTCGTTATCCTTGGGCAGGTACAGCCCCGCATAGGTGTTGAATATGCTGCCGAAGGCCCCCAGCAGCACGGCGATCCCGCCCATCAGCGCAAAATAGAGCCAGCCCAGGCCCGCCGCCGCCAGCGGCCCGCAGAGCTTTACCGCCAGCAGGGTGAAAATGCCGCCCAGGATGCCCGCCATCAGCAGGACGAACAGCCCGATATACAGGGCCGTGGCCAGCCGGGAGCGAGCCTTATTCTTCTTGGCATCGTAAAAATAGGACCGGAAAATCTCAAACAGCTGCTTTTTCAGCAAGAGCTTCAGCATGATTCGCCCTCCAGCTCCAGGAACACGTCCTCCAGGGAGTCGTCGCCCTTGACCTCCTCCATGGTGCCGGAGCGGATCAGCCTTCCGCCCTGGATGATGGCCACCTTATCGCAGAGCTTCTCCGCCACCTCCAGCACATGGGTGGAGAAGAAGATGGCCCCGCCCTCATCGCAGACCTGGCGCATCATCCCCTTGAGCAGGTGGGCCGCCTTGGGGTCCAGGCCCACGAAGGGCTCATCCATGAGGATCAGCCTGGGCCGGTGCAGCCAGGCGGAGATAATGGCCAGCTTCTGCTTCATGCCGTGGGAATAGGCGGCGATGGGCTGGGCCAGGTCCTCCGTCAGCTCGAAAAGACCGGCGTATTGGCGGATGCGGTCCTGCCGGTCGGCGGCGCTGACGCCGAAGATGTCCGCCACGAAGTTCAGATATTTGATGCCGGTCATGTAGTCGTACAGGTCAGGGTTATCCGGGATATAGGCAAAGGTCCGCTTGCACTCCAGCGGCTGGGTCCGGATGGACTTGCCGTCCACATAGATTTCCCCCTGGTCGAATTGCAGGATACCCGCCACGGATTTCAGGGTGGTGGTCTTGCCCGCCCCGTTGCGGCCGATGAAGCCGTAAATCTCCCCCGGGGCGATGTGCAGGTTCAGGTCGTCCACGGCTTTTTTCTCGCCATAGGCCTTGGATAAATGTTCAATTCTGAGCATCTCGTTCTCCTCTATTCAGCAGCAGTCGGATTTCATTGGCGGCTTCCTCCGCCGAAACGGCGTCCGTATCCACCCGCAGGTCGTGGGCCTCCGTCTCAAACCGGCCGTATTTCCGCTCCAGCATGGCGGCCACCGGGGCGGGCAGATTCCCGTGCATCCGCGCGGCAAAGCGCTCCTTGATGGTGGCAAGGCCCGCCGTCACCAGCACCCGGACGCAGCCCTCCGGCAGCAGGGCCAGCTGGTCCTTTTCGGAAATGACGTAGAGGATCGTCTCCTCGCCGCGCAGCTTCTTCTGGAACAGGGCCGCCGCCATGCTTTCGCTTTTGGCCAGCTTCAGATAGTCCTTTCCGCTGAAAACCTCTGCGGAAAGCGACGGGGCCAGCGCCGCAGCGATGGTGGATTTCCCCGTGCAGCTGTCTCCGAATAATGCAATTACCATGATCGTTCGTCCTTTCTCTCGTTTCACCGGCTCCCCGGCCCGTCTGTGGGGGAGGAGATCAGCGTGATCTGCCGCTGACGGCTCCCTTCCTTCACGCCGATGTCCATATACTTCAGGGCCGTCTGATTGATCTCCGTCAGAAAGCCGGTGAATTCCTCATCCGTCAGGGTCAGGGTGCAGGTGGTCATCAGCAGCATATCCCGCCTGGGGTCGGCCCCGCCGCCGGAAAAATATCTGGCAAAGGAGGCGCTGAGGCCCAGCAGCGCCGTCTGCACCACCGTGCCGTCGTCGTCGATCTCCAGGGCGCTTTTGTTCAGGCTGTAAATGCTCTCCACCGTGCCGCGGATGCGGTTCTCCCCCACCACCGTGAGAATGCCGCTTTCCGTCAGCAGCTTCATGTGCCGGTACAGGCTGGCCCCGGGAACATCCGGCAGGGCCTTCCGGATCTCCTTGACCGTGCCGGTTTCGTGAAGCAGCAGATATTGAAAAATCCGCTGCCGCACGGGATTCATGACGATCTCCGCCAATTCCATATGGTGCTCTCCCCTTTCATTGTTCTACGATTCTATTATATTCTCATTTTCGAGAATGTCAATCGTTTTTTTCATCCCCGCGCAAAAAAGGCCCGGCTGCCGCAATGGGTAACCGGGCCTCAACCATTCGTATGGGGTATAAACGGGAATAAACTTCGCCAAAAGGATTCAAAGCAAAACAGAGATACCGGGAGGGAAAATTGTCTCTATAGATGCGCCTCGCAGAGCTCGGAATGGAGGGGAATTTTCCCCTATTTTTTAACCCATTCATCGCTCCAAACCAGGTTTTCCCCTATGGTTAACCCATTAAAAATGGGATAGAGAGCATCAAATTTCCTCAAAGGGGAACAGCGGAATCAAAAAAGAAAAACCCCGGAAACCGTTGGCTTAACAGTGATAAGGAACTAATTCAAACTTACTACTGTCAGCCGACAATTCTGGTGTGCAAGGATCACAAACGCTAAGGCAACCGCCCGTTTCCGAAAGGAACGGGCGGTTGATCCTTATTCTGCTATTTATCGGAAGAAAAATTAAAATTATGTAGAATCAGCTTATGCTCGTCAAAGAAAGGAATCAGCAACAATCTCATCCTCCGCCAGCATCCGGTATCCGACGCCAAGCTCATTGATGATGTAGCGCTTTTCGCCGGGCGTCACGCCCATTTTCTTGCGGATGTTCTTCATATTGACTTGCAGCTTCTTGACGCTGCCATAGTCGGAATACCCCCAAACCGCGCGGATGATGGCGGCATACGTCAGCACTTTCCCGGCGTGAACGGAGAGAAACGCCATGATGTTGTACTCCGTCTGAGTCAGGTCAATCTCCTCTTTGCCAACAAAGACCTGCCGCGTATCATAGTCGATCAGCAGGTCCTGAAGTTGGAATTTTCCGCCGGGGGAACTTTCCTTCTCTTCGCTGTGCCGATGACTGCGGAGAACGGCGCGGATACGGGCCAGCAATTCCTCCGTACCAAAGGGCTTGGTAATATAATCATTCGCCCCCAGATCCAGCGCCTCTACCTTGTCCCTCTCGTTGGAACGGGCGGAGAGTACAATAATGGGCACGGTGTCCGATTCCCGGACTTTCTGAATCAAGTCCAAACCATCCCGATCCGGCAGGCCGAGATCCAGAATGATGAGATCCGGACGATGGGAGGCGTACATCATTATGCCGAGCGCACAGGTCTCCGCGCAGAGCACCTGATAGTCACTGGTTTCCAGATTGGCTTTGATAAAGCTTCGGATATTGGCCTCGTCCTCTACGATCAGGATCTTGTACTTGTTATTGCCCATCGTCCTCACCCCCTCTTTCCAGCGCAAAGCGGAATACCGCACCGCCGCTCTTCCTGTTTTCCGCGGTAATGTCACTGCCGTGCGCCTTGACGATGGCAGCGCACACAGATAGTCCGATCCCCATATTGCTGCGCGTTCCGTCCACCGGCGCGGCGGATTTTTCATAGCTTCCGGTGAAAATCTTTTGAAGCGCATCCTCCGAGATGCCGCAGCCGTTGTCAGAAACCTCAAATACCGCCTTATCTCCCACGAGAGAAACGGAAAGCGTCAGCTCCGTCATACCTTTTGCGTGGAACACGGCGTTTTCCAGAAGATTCAGCAGCACCTGCTCAATAAGGAGCGAGTCCATGGGAATGTCCACAAACTCCTCCGGTATCTGTGTGATGACCTTCTGATTCGGATGCTTTTTGGAAAACTTCATCAAAACGGAGTCGATCAGCTCATCCAGAACAGTCGGCGTCTTCACGACCTTGACCTTTGCACCGTCGATCCTTGTGACGGACAGGAGATTTTCGACCATGCGGATGAGCCATTCGCTGTCCTCCTGGATCTCTCCCAGCAGCTTGAGCTGCTGTTCCTTCGGCAGCTCATCATACTTGGAGAGCAGCGTGGAGGATGACCCGTATATGGAGGTGAGGGGCGTGCGCAGGTCATGGGAGATCGCCCGCAGCAGATTGCCGCGCATTCTTTCCTTTTCGTTTTCTGAGCGCAGCTTTTCCTGATCGCGGATGCGAATATTCAGCGTACTGGTGGAAACGGCGACGACCAGCATGATGATAGCGGATAGGATACTTTCTTCTACGAAAAAGCCAAAGACATAATAGGGATAGGTGAAGGCAAAATCCACCGCAAACACACTGACGATCGCCGAAGTGATGCCATAGCAATACCCATGCGTTTTCAGCGAGATCAAAAATACGCCGAACACAAAGATCATGGGCACCAGCGTCTGCGTGGTAAAGAGCTTCTGAATCAGCAAATTGACGGCAAAAGCGCTGCCAAAAATAAGGATTGAAAATAAAATATCCTTTTGTCGTTGACGGTTTTTCATCATGTTTCTCCTGTACGATACTGCGACATTATTATACCGCAGAAACGGAAACGCTTCAAGATTTCTCACAGGGGGATATTGCGCCGCACTTGTTTCTTTACCGAATCTACACCGGAGAAATGCTATGATATGAGCACACAGCAAAAAGGAGGAAGAATTTCGTGGAAAACGACAGTAGCGACGATAACGGTAACAGCTCCTATATGTTCTGTTCATGTGTGGCATATCTACACCCTTTGCTGCGGTAACGGGTATAGGCGTGCCTTTTTTGCTTGGTACGATAATACGAACAGAACATAAAGGAGTTTGAAATGAATTATTTTGGAAGCATTTTCGCAATGGTGGTCTGCATTGCCATGTCCGCCTATTTCAGTGCCACAGAAACGGCGTTTTCATCCCTGAACAAGGCCCGCCTCAAAGTGTTGGCGGACAACGGAAACAAGCGGGCAGCGCTGGCGCTCAAGCTGTCCGAAGATTATGACAAGCTGATCTCCACCATCCTGATCGGCAACAATATCGTCAATATCATGGTGGCGTCCATCGGTACGCTTCTGTTCGTCGGACTTTACGGCGACATCGGCGCGACCGTTTCCACCATTGTGGTCACGGTCGTTGTCCTGATCTTTGGCGAGATCACCCCCAAAAGCGTTGCAAAGGACACGCCGGAGCGCTTTGCCATGTTCAGTGCGCCCTTTATCCGGCTCTGGATCTGGGTGCTGACCCCGCTGAATTTTCTCTTTTCCCAGTGGAAAAAGCTGGTTTCTCGCTTCTTCAAGACAAATGACGACGCAAAAATGTCCCACGAGGAACTGCTCCTTTTCATGGAGGACGTGGAGCAGGACGGCGGCATTGACGAAAATGAGGGTGAGCTGCTGCGCAACGCCCTTGAGTTCCGCGACCTGACGGCGGCGGAAATTCTGACGCATCGCATCGAATTGGAGACCGTGGACATCGACGAGAGCCACGAGGAAATTGCCAGAGTCTTTACACAGTCCCGCTTCTCCCGTCTGCTGGTCTACCGGGATACCATCGATCAGATTGTTGGGGTTCTTCATCAGAAGGACTTCTATATCAACGGCAGGATGACGGATCAGCCCATTACGGCAATCATGACGGAACCGTTGTTCGTCTATCAGCACACGAAGATCCGCGACATTCTAAAAATGCTCCAGCATCAGAAGTCCCATGTCGCCGTCGTTGTAGACGATTTTGGCGGCACGCTCGGTATTGTTACGATGGAGGATATTCTGGAAGAACTGGTTGGTGAAATTTGGGACGAACACGACGAAGTGGAAGAAGATTTTGAAAAGCTGGACGAGAATACCTACCGCGTGGACTGCTCCGTCAGTTTGGAAGATTTTATGGAATTCTTTGATGTCAAGCTGGAATCGGACAGTGTTTCTGTCGGCGGCTGGGTCATGGAGCAACTCAATAGAGTCCCCATCAAGGGAGATTCCTTCGCTGTGCAGAATTTGGAGATCACGGTCTCCGAGCTGAGTGCGTACAGGGTATCCTTCATCACAGTCAGGCAATGCGACGTGTGTTTGACCTGCGCACAGTAAAGCGATTACGCGATTCAAAAGGAGTGAGGATAATGACGGGAGAAATGCCTTGCAGAAAGCGCCGCCTTTCGTCTTTTCAAATTATCATATTAGGCTTTGCCGGGGTCATTCTGCTGGGTGCGCTGCTGCTGATGTTGCCAATTTCTGCGACAGCTCGGTGTGTAACGCCGTTTCATGAGGCACTGTTCACCGCGACCTCCGCTGTTTGTGTAACGGGGCTTGTGGTGCAGGACACCGGCAGCTATTGGTCGGGCTTTGGTCAGGCGGTGATCCTGACGCTGATTCAGATAGGCGGGCTTGGTGTTGTCACCGTGGCGGCATCGGTTGCGCTGCTGTCCGGGCGAAGAATCTCTCTGATGCAGCGCAGCACCATGCAGGACGCCATTTCAGCGCCGAAGGTCGGAGGAATCGTCCGGCTGACCCGGTTCATCCTGCGGGGAACATTTCTAATCGAACTGGTCGGCGCACTCGTCATGCTGCCGGTGTTTTGCCGCGACTACGGATGGCGCGGGATCTGGATGGCGGTATTTCACTCCATCTCCGCCTTTTGCAACGCGGGGTTTGACATTCTGGGAACGAACAACAACTTGTATCCGTCCCTTACCGGTTATGTCCAAAATCCGGTGATCAATATCACGATCATGCTCCTGATCATAACCGGCGGCATTGGTTTTCTGACATGGGATGACATTTGCGAAAACAAGCTGCATTTCCACCGTTATCGAATGCAAAGTAAGGTCATTCTCGTTACGACACTCACGCTGATCGTCTTTCCGGCGCTGTTTTTCTTCTTTGTGGACTTTGATGCCCTTCCCCTCAGAGAGCGGGTTCAGGCAGCCCTGTTCCAATCGGTCACGCCGAGAACGGCGGGCTTCAACACAGTCGATCTGCCCGCCATGTCTAGCGCATCTCTGAGCGTGATGATCCTTCTGATGCTCATTGGCGGTTCTCCCGGCTCCACGGCAGGCGGCATGAAAACCACCACGCTGGCAGTCCTGCTTGCCAATGCTGCCGCAACCTTCCGCCAGCGGGACAGCGCCCAACTCTTTGGGCGCAGAGTCGATTGCGGCGCCGTCAAAACCGCCGCGACCATCCTGACGATGTATCTTGCCCTGTTCTTTGGCGGAGGCGTTTTTATCAGCGTATACGAGAATCTTCCGCTGTCCTCCTGCCTGTATGAAGCAGCGTCGGCGGTAGGCACGGTGGGACTGACATTGGGTATTACGCCGCAGCTGCATATTCCCTCGCAAATGGTATTGATCGCGCTGATGTATCTGGGGAGAGTCGGCGGGCTGACGCTCATTTACGCAGCGGTGTCCAGCAAGAAAACCGGCAGTGCGAAGCTGCCGCAGGAAAGCATCACGATTGGATAAGCAAAGGAGCATCTATCCCATGAAAAATGTTTTATTGATCGGAGCAGGCCGCTTCGGGCGGCATATCGCCATGCAGCTCTCTCAACTGGGGCATCAGGTCATGGCAGTCGATACCAATGAGGAACGGATCAACGATGTGCTTCCGTTTGTCACCAACGCACAGATCGGCGACAGCACCAATGCGGAGTTCCTGCGTTCGCTCGGTATCGGAAATTTTGATGTTTGTTTTGTGACCATCAGCGGCAGCTTCCAGAACTCACTGGAAACCACCTCGCTGCTGAAAGAGCTGGGCGCAAAATGCGTGGTATCCCGCGCCGAACGCGATGTGCAGGCGAAGTTTCTGCTCCGCAACGGCGCAGATAACGTGGTCTACCCTGAAAAGCAAGTGGCAAAATGGGCGGCGATCCGATTCACTGCCGACCATATTTTCGACTACATAGAGATCGACGAGCAGCACGCCATCTTTGAAGTGCAGGTGCCGGAGGCGTGGATCGGGAAAAGCGTTGGAGAACTGGATGTCCGCAGGAAGTTCGGCATCAATATCCTCGGCATCAAGCATGCAGGAAAAACGGATGTTTCCGTTACGCCGGACACTGTATTGTCCGATGACATAACGATTCTGGCAATGGGTGAGTATAAAGCGCTGCAAAAGTGCTTTCGGATTTGAATGGGCCTGTGCACAATAGTGGAAAGGAAGAAACATGGCGAAGAAACCGCAAAACACAGCCGGTAACAGAAATGAGGATTCCGCGCCGCAGGAACGCAAATGGCCGGACAAGGCGATTATTCGTTACATTATCCGCGCATTGGTGCTGCTGATTGTATTTGCGTGGGCACTGGTAAACCTTGACGCTGTTTTGCGTTTTCTCGGCACGGTGCTTGCGCTGTTCACGCCATTTCTGATCGGCGGCGCAATTGCGTTTTTGATCAACGTAGTCCTTCGGCCGTTGGAATGCTGCTGGAACAAGGTATGCCGCAAAGCTCCTGAAAAGCTGACCCGCCCTGTGTGCCTGAGCGCAAGCACCGTGCTCGTTCTTGGGATTCTGTTTGCCGTGGTGTTTATGATGATCCCCAGCCTGCGGGAGTCCGGCGACGAGTTTATTCAAAGCATTCCGGCCTATGTGGAGGAAATCGGGCGGTGGTGGACAGGCGTTGTCCGGTTTGCCGCAAAATATAATATTGTCCTGCCCGAATACGCCATAGACTCCGACCTGTTGATCGAGAAGGTCACCGCCTTGATCAGCGATGAGGGAAGCGGCATCCTCACCGTGACGTGGGGCGCGGCAACCTCTGTCCTGTCGGCTTTGGTGGATGTTCTCTTGGGACTTGTCTTTGCGCTGTATCTGCTTGCAAAGAAGGAAGTCGTCGCGGCACGTTTGAAAAAACTCATTGTGACAGTCCTTCCGCAAAAGAAGGCACAGCGGCTTCTGAGTATTGCCTTTCTGACCAACCAGACCTTCACAAATTTTGTCAGCGGACAGCTTACCGAAGCGGTCATCATCGGCGTTCTGTGCTTCTTTGGAATGCTGATCCTTGGGATTCCGTATGCTGGTGCGGTCTCCGCGTTTGTGGCCGTTACTGCGCTGGTACCGATTTTTGGCGCATGGATCGGCGGCGGTCTTGGCGCGTTTTTGATCCTGCTGGCAGAACCCGGCAAGGCTCTGTGGTTCATTCTCTTTCTGCTCATTTTGCAGCAGGTGGAGGGCAATCTGATTTATCCCAAGGTGGTCGGCAAGTCCGTTGGGCTTCCCGGACTGCTTGTGCTGATGGCTGTTACAATCGGCGGCGAAGCATTCGGCGTCTTAGGGATGCTGTTCAGCGTACCCGTCTGTGCTGTGTTGTACAGTCTTTATCTGGAGTTCATGAAGAAAGCAAGCACCCGGTAAGTCGTAGCCTATTTAACATACAAGACGATAACTTGCTTCGTGGATGCCTGCCTTAAAAGATACCGCACATATTGTATCGCGGCTTTTGCAAAAACATTGGACTTTACTGTGTCCCAATCTGCCAGTTTTACGATCTCGGCTGTGCCGTTCTCGAAGTCAAACCGCAGCTCGCCCCACTCGCCGTCGTTGTCCACCAGATATTGATAGACAGCAGCGGTAATCGTTTCACCCGTTTTCCGGCACTCCGTCTGCCGCAGAGAAATTGTGTGTGCGGGATTGATCTTCGTTGCTTTTGCCGTGCTCGTCGGAAGGGCTGGTTTTTCCGAAATCCCCATCTCAAACGGCACGACCACGGATTTCAGCAATCTCGCCTCCGGCAATCTCTGAACAAACCGGATCGCCGTCTTTGCAAAGATATTGCTTTTCACCGTGTCCCAATCCGCCAGCCTGACGATCTCCGCCGTGCCGTTTTCAAAATCAAACCGAAGCTCGCCCCATTCGCCGTCGTTGTCCGCCTGATACAGGTAGACAGCGGCGGCTATTTTTTTATTCTTCTTGCGGCGCTCGGTCTGTTTCAGCGTCACGGTATGGATCACACCGCTTTCCAGCAGCTTCAGCCGCAGTTTGTCTAATGTACGCCGGTAGAACCGCTCCGCACCGCTGGCTGTCGTTCCTTCAAAATCCACCGCTAAATCTTCAAAGGTGGACTGCGCGGACAAAGGGCTGACACGCCCGCAGGTCAAGCGGATGGCGTTCCGCTTTTCCAGATACCATGGACAGTCCATTCTCAATGCAGATGGTATCACTTAACCGGCGAACCGCCTTGGTGCTGCCCCAAAAGTTTCGGAATTTCCGGTCATATTCTAAGCTGACCGATGACCAGATAATGTGATTATGAATGTGCGACTTGTCTATGTGAGTGCAGACCACAAAGGCATGATTGCCTTTAGTAAAACGCTTTGCAAATTCTACGCCCAGCCGGTTTGCTTCTTCCGGGGTAATCTCACCGGGGCGGAAGGACTGGCGCACATGATAGGCAATCACATCATCCGCGCCACGCACTCGTCCGGTAGCGGCAATGTACTGCCGCTTTGCCAGAAGGAACTCCGCATCCGCAGTCCGGCTGTCACACGCATAGCCGGTAATGAGCCTGCCGTTATCTGTTTTCT
>ENA-UOOD01001281-UOOD01001281.1-human-gut-metagenome-genome-assembly--contig:-CS67-NODE-1281-length-26266-cov-4.689520_pt1 | contig 26266 bp, 26 predicted proteins | sample MGYA00242464_ERZ724011 | MGnify/ENA metagenome assembly ERZ724011 | reverse complement strand
CAGTAAAACAGCACCCATACGGATTCCCTCTATCAAATGGTACAGAACCGTAGCCAGACGGTCTTTCTTCGCCTCGTCTTTTGCCAGAACCCATGGCTCTGTCTCGTCAATATATTTGTTGCAACGTTTAAACAGAGTAAAAATCTCAGAAATAGCATCTGCTACTCTCAGTTCGTCCATCTTGGCTGTCACTTTGGCCGGTGTCTCAGACAGAACTTTCTTGAAGTCCTCATCCATCACATCATATACTTCTTTGTTTTCTACCACACCGCCAAAATATTTATTGCTCATGGAAATAGTACGGTTTACCAGGTTGCCCAGTGTGTTGGCAAGGTCTGAATTCATGCGCTCTACCATCAGTTCCCATGTGATCACACCATCGTTTTCAAATGGCATCTCATGAAGCACAAAATAGCGCACAGCGTCCACTCCAAAGAAATCTACCAGATCATCTGCGTACAGCACATTTCCCTTAGACTTACTCATTTTACCGTCTCCCTGCAGAAGCCATGGATGACCAAACACCTGCTTTGGAAGCGGAATATCCAGTGCCATCAAAATGATCGGCCAGTAAATTGTATGGAAACGGATAATATCTTTTCCGATCAGGTGCAGATCTGCCGGCCAGTATTTTTCATACAGATCGCCGTGGTTGCCGTCTACATCATATCCCAGTCCGGTGATATAGTTGCTCAGTGCATCCAGCCATACATATACAATGTGACCCGGATCAAAGTCTACCGGGATTCCCCATTTAAAACTGGTTCTGGAAACACACAGATCCTGCAGACCCGGTTTCAGGAAGTTGTTTACCATCTCATTTTTACGGGCAACCGGCTGGATAAACTCCGGATGGTCCTCAATATGCTTCATAAGACGGTCCTGATATTTACTGAGTTTCAAAAAGTACGCTTCTTCCTTTGCCGGCTGGCACTCTCTGCCACAATCCGGGCACTTGCCATCTACCAGCTGGGAAGCCGTAAAGAAAGACTCACATGGTGTACAATACATTCCTTCATAGAAACCTTTATAAATATCCCCTTTGTCATACAGCTTTTTGAAGATCTTCTTAACCTGAGCTTCATGATCCTCATCCGTTGTACGGATAAACTTATCATAGGAAGTGTTCATCAGATCCCAGATTCTGTGGATCTCTGTGGACACATTATCTACAAACTCTTTTGGTGTAATGCCTGCTTCTTCAGCCTTTAACTCGATTTTCTGTCCATGTTCATCCGTTCCTGTCTGAAAACGAACATCAAATCCCTGAAATCTCTTGTATCTGGCGATCGCATCTGCCAGAACGATTTCGTAAGTATTTCCAATGTGGGGTTTACCGGATGTATAGGCAATCGCGGTAGTGATATAATATGGTTTCTTTGCCATGGTCATAATCCTCCTAATCTTCTATCCTTAAGTGGCGCACGCACCACCTTAAATCACGACTTATCTCTCTAATTTTAGAGAATTGTGTGTAACTTGTCAAGGAATCCTGTTTTATTTTTGAGGATTTATGCTTTTACCAGACACTGTCCATCGCAGATTTCCAAAGTTTTTCCTGTCATCTCTGCAATCTCTGGATTGTGAGTTACTAAAATAATGGTTTTCCCCTGTTTATTTAAATCCTGCAGCACCTGCATCAGTTCCTTACCTGTATTCTGATCCAGTGCTCCGGTGGGCTCATCTGCCAAAATCAAATCCGTCTCCGCCACCAAAGCCCGGGCAATTGCCACGCGCTGCTGCTGTCCGCCGGATATCTGGGTCACTTTCTTTTTCAAAAGATCCTCAATCCCCAGATAACTGGCATATTTATGTATCAGCTGCTTTTTTTTCTTATGGGGCATCCTGCGACATAACAGCGGAAGTTCTATATTATCATAAACACTGTATTCGTGGATTAGCGCAAACTGCTGAAACACAAAACTTAACCCGGCATTCCGAATTTTACTTAATTCTTTTTGAGAAAGAGTGTCCACTCTTTTTCCTCCCAGGAGGTATTCACCACTTGTAGGTTTATCCATACATCCCAAAACATTCAGCAAAGTTGTCTTTCCCGATCCGGAAGGACCTACAATAGACCAGAACTCTCCTTCTTCTACGGTCCAGTTTATATGTTTTAGTGCCTCTGTCTTTGCGTCCCCCTTTCCATAGATTTTTCCTATATCTTTTAATTCGATCATGCTCATGTCACTCACTGCCTCCTATTAATTTCTGTGGCTGCATCTTTCCCATCTGTCTCATGGCAAAAATACAAGCCGGAATGATCTGTATCACGACAAACAGACCGCTCACTAAAAACAATGGCAGGCCAAACTGTCCCTGGGAGAACTCCACGCTGCCATCCTGGCTCTGTCCATATACATACCAGGCATATATTCCCTCTGTGAGCCAGGCCAATACACCTACGAAAAACAGTTCCTGCGTAAAAAGCACTGCCAGCCTGCCACTGGTATATCCTACCGCCCTCCGGATGCCGATTTCCTTCTTTCTCTCATAGATACGGGCGGACATCAGAGTAATCGTGGCGATCATGACAAAGGAAATAATCAAAACGGCACCGGATAACCAGATAAAATTGTCCTCCATCGCTTCATCATATGCTGCTTTCAAAACTGTATCCACCGTTTTGGCACTTACATCTACCTTACAGAGATCTCCTGCTGTTTCTACCGCCTTAATGGCCTCTTTTTCCGTTACCCCTTCCGGAATTGACGCATACAGATCCTGAAGTGTGTTGCTCTTCACTCCACTTTCCACAACAACTGTGTTTTTCAGCGAAACATAACTCTGGGATACAAGGTTGTCGTTAAACCACAATCCCTGGGAATCTGTCATTCCCTGAAGAATATAGCATTTATCATCTATATCTGTTATGATCTGTCCCAGTTTTAAATGATATTTTTTACAAAGATCCTGAGAGATCCAAATGGATAAAGGATCGTTTTTTGAACCCTTCTTATCCTGGTCAAATTTGACCTGTGATACTTTTTTACCACTGACCACCGGTATTTCCTTCAGCCACTCCAGATTGTCAGACAACATAATACTACCCAATCCTTCTCCACTTAGAGATGGGCTCTCAAACCAATGACTTTTAAATCCACCTAGTTTGTCTACTTTTCCTGATGCAAGCAGGTTCTTTTCAAAAGAAGATAAACCTGCTTCCATGTCCTGTGCGTCCACCTTAATATTCAGGGTTTTACCGACATCCGCCTGTATATCTTTTCTTACAACCGAAAAATACTGGAACACTCCCTGGTACAACACATAGACATCTGTCATAAACATCAAAGCAATAAATAACTGCAGAAAAAGGAGAAAATTGGACCATTTTCGTTTCCAGATGTTCCGAACAATATCACGCATTTGTGTCTCCCTCCTTTAATATGATGGCTGGTGAAATTTTTAATATTTTACGTATGGAAGTCAACGCTACCATGCAGGTTGTAAAGATAACGATAAATCCACCAATCAAAATATTTTCTTTATACAAGGATAATGTGTATTGTGTAAATATAGTTCCTACACACATCTTAATGATCCACTGAATCACCATCGTAACAATCCATGCGATAAAAAGGATACCAAACATTTCCTCCATTACCAGTGCTAAGATCTTCTTGTTGGTAAAACCAAATGCCTTTCTGACACCAATCTCGTACCGTCTTTTTCCCAGCCAAAAATGCATGATATTGATACTGTATAAAAGTGACAGCAGATATCCCATAACAGCCAATGGGAAAATCCGATTCTGGCTGTTGCTCAGATCTTTCAGCACATCCCCTGTCTCGATTGCCTGCGGTTCATCATAAGTCAGGGTTTTCATCTGTTTTTGCCCTTCCTTCTTCATGCTTTCCAGCAAATCCGTCGTATCTCCTTGTTGTGAATATACGATCATGCTAACCATATTAAGTTGATGCAATTGGTTTTCTACATCCTTTGGCAAAGCAGTTGCCGGCACAAAAAGGCGGTTATCCCAAAGCGAACTCTGGTTTTTCACGCCCACTTCTCCCAGTACCTCATACTGCTGTTTTCCCAGACTCAGATAAGACTTTCCATTTTTCTTTTCAACCAAATGTCTGAGACTTTTACCTATGAGAACTACTTTCTTTCCCTGGCATATTTCCTGCTTTGTATAAGATCTTCCCTGGGTGACAGGATACTGCCACTGTCCATCTGCTCCCAGATACTGGGCACTTACCGGCACATAACTTCCTACATCATCCTTGTCAATATGGATCAAAACCTGATGGATCATGACCCCCTGTCCCGATTTTGCCACAGACAGCATATCTTTCAATGCATCTATCTTGAACTCTTCCTCTCCTTCGCAGTAAAAGTTAACTGCCATACCATGGGGAGGCATTGCCTTCTTCTTTGCATCTTGTGCCTGTAAGATCTGAGCCACAAAACTAGTAGCCACAGAAATTACAAACATAGATAAAATTAAAGTAATTGTCAGAAATACCGTTGAAAACCGTGCATTTTTATAACGGTTTGCCGTCAGTCTGACTATGTTGCGAATTAAATTCATGCGCGAACCCCTATCTTCCCATCTTCTATGTAGATCTGTCGCTCTGCCACAGAAGCCACCTTGGGATCATGGGTTACCATGACAATGCTGTTTCCGTCTCCATGAATTTCGGATAAAAGTTCCAACAGCGTTTCCCCATTTTTCTGATCCAGTGCTCCCGTTGGCTCGTCCGCCAAAAGCACGGATGGCTCATTTACCAGTGCCCGGGCAATAGCCACTCTCTGCTGCTGTCCTCCTGACAACTCGGACGCCCTTTGATCCATATGATCCTTCATTCCCAGCCGTTCCAGCATGTACTGGGATTTCTGTATCATTTCCTTCTTTCCCATTCTTTGTTTCATGGACTTTCTTTCATTTGCCAGGATCAATGCCATCTTCACATTATCCAGTGCGGTCAGATCTTTCAAAAGATGAAAACTCTGAAATACAAATCCAATTTTTTCACCTCTCAGCCCTGCTTGTTCCTTTTCCGTCAGATCCGCCACATTGATGCCGTCTAACAGATATTCCCCTTCATACATTCCATCCAGCAAACCAAGGATATTGAGTAAAGAGGATTTTCCTGATCCCGACGGTCCCATGATCGACACCATCTCTCCTTCTTTTATATCCAAGGATATTCCTTTCAAAATGGTCTGCCTTGCTTCTCCTTTGCCAAATTCCTTTTTTATCTGATTTAACTGTATCATAACTATCGTCTCCCTTCCATTAACTCAATTGGCTGCAACATTCCGACGCGTCTTACCGGCATAACGGCACTCACCCCCACACAGACAAGCATAATACATGCCCCCATCCCGACCATCTGTCCATTCATCCTGAGGCCGGTATTTAAGTCCATTCCTGTCAGCACCAGTCCACACATTGCCACTGCCAGCATAAAAGCAGCCGCAAAAAGACATCCTAATTCTCCTAAAATCAGGCGTGCTAGTTTTCTCTTGGTAAATCCCATAGATACATAGATTCCAAACTCTTCTTTTCTCTGCATAATACTGGCCAAAATTGTTCCTATACAGCCAAGAACAGACAAAAACAACAGAATCACCGCAAAAAATATCAATACAAAAATAAAGGTTTTCTGTCCGTTATAGTATTCCTCTATTTGTTTCTTCACCGAAAAAGGCTCTGCTGTTATCCCCTGTTCCTCATAGGCTTGCTGCAGCTTGGTTTCTGCCTGCTGTTCCTGTCCGGCCTTCGGCACAAAGATCAAATTACTGCCAAAGGCAGCCGGCGACTTACATGCTTTTGTTTCCGGTGTGACAAACCACTCTTCACCGCCATCTTTTAATCCATCCGAAGCCGGTATCATGTTTCCTGACCAAAATTTCATTTTCTCAGAAATGACCCCCACAACACGGTAATGTTTTACCGCCTTCGGGTCTTTGCTTGTCTCTTCTCTTGCAGTAAATTCTGATCCGTAAGGATGTGCGCTTTCCATGGCCTGTGTGACCATGATCGGAATAACCGATCCTCCTTTGTATTCACAAAGTTCTTTGGTGGATCCTTTTGTAAGCAGAAACTGTGTTGTCTGCAAAGTATTCAGATGCATTTCCAGTCCTTCTACTTCTTCCTGCTCATCCAGTTGCAGAATTATATTTTCAAAAAGCAGGATTCTCTCTATCTCCTTCTCTTTTTCAAGTTTTTGGACCACTTTTTCATATGCCTGAACCTGTTTGTCTTCCCCGGTTTGTCCATCTTCCTCATAATTTGCCATCTGAATAGCCCGCTCGGGAACCAGCTGCTGTATCTGCTGCCGGTACCGCCAGATATTCTGTACCATAGCAATGGCTAAAAACATTGCCAGAAATCCCACAAAAAACTGTATCAGTAACAATACATTCTTCTTTTTCTGTCTTTTTAATGCGCGCAAAATAATATAACCCATTTTTCTCTCCCCCTGTTATTCTTTTAAACATTCTGCAGTTTCTACCCGCATGGCAAATTTAGCCGGAACTAACGCCGCCAGCACACCACATAATGCAGTACATGCCAAACCTGCTATCACATTTGCGGTTCCAATCGTAGTATAAATATCGTTTTCTGCCAGCCAGCTGCCTGCCCACCGGTTAATTCCCCACTGGATCAAAATAGCAATCACGGCACTGATAAAAATCATAGCCATGACTTCTGCCAGAATATTTTTTACGATATAATGATTGTCGGCCCCCATTGCTTTGAAAACTGCCAGATCCTTTTTTCTCTCCATCATCCAGTAGATCATAAGATTGGACAGATTGATAATGGCAATCAAAAATACCAGTCCGCTGGCAATGATCGTCAGCAAAATACTGTTACCCACGGAATCTTTTTCAACACCCTGTATTTCCTGATAAGCCAGGATCATACCTTGCTCCTGAAGCTGTTCTTTTTGTTTTTCAAAGTCTTCTAAAAAACGACTTTTGCCATTTTTCAGGATAAGATTCATTTCGTTTATTTCTGTATTTTTTCCTGCAGTATCCCAATAGTCCTTCCACGGCATATACGCCACATCATCCCATTGAGTCGGCCGGTTCTCTCTCCCACAAATACCGATTACCTCATATGTATGATCTCCGATACGAAAATCGCTGCCTGTCTCTACTTGATTTTTCTCTGCTATATTTTTTCCGAGAATGATCTGTCCTTTTGTATCCTGTATTTCCGATTCGTGAAAATAGCGTCCCTGCAGCAAAGGTACATGCCAGGACTCTTCCTGTTTAAAGTTCACCGGAACGATCGTACAAGTCTGTTCTTTTCCCGATGTAGATACCGGCTCCAGAGACAACAACTGCACTTCCCCATATTCTGTAAGTTTGTCGCAGTACGCAAGCCAGTCTTCTTTCTTTAATGCTGCCCCTTCTTCTTGATTTACAGATATTTCCAGCTGCTGATCCGGATTCCCGGAAGTCTGATCCTCCAGCATTTTCACATTTTCCACCGCCACACTGGTCCCCACAGACAACACCAGATTACCTACCAGGAATCCCAGGATCAACAACATAACCGTTATCTTTTTCTCTTTCCATTGTTTTATCACATATAATAGCATTACTCTTCCACCTATTATTTCCTTTCCTCTTCATTAATTTTTTCTTATTTATGTTAAAACAATATTATTGTATCATACCAAAATAAAAAAACAATGAAAATCGTCGAAATTGGAGTGAACGGTATGTTTTATGCGATGAGTGGTCAAAATTTCATTGCTAAATCCCTTTTTCTACCTTACAATATAGGAAGAATCATCTCAAAACGTATTTTAAGACGGTTCCGACGACCTGCCGCCGAGCTGAAGCGAGGGGGGCAACACATGTTACAACAAGGAGGATTTATATATGTTGATCATCGGTTCTCATGTAGGTATGAGTGGAAAAGATATGCTCAAAGGATCTGTAAAAGAAGCTCTTTCTTATGGTGCCAATACCTTCATGGTATACACAGGTGCACCTCAAAATACACGACGCAAAGAAATCGACCAGCTGAATATACCGGCTGCCAGAGAATTAATGAAGGAGCATGACATGAATAACTTCATTGTACACGCTCCTTATATTATCAATCTTGCTAATACGGTAAAACCCGAGACATTTGAACTGGCAACTGAATTTCTTGCCAAAGAGATCACCCGCACAGCGGCCATGGGTGCAGAGGTACTGGTACTTCATCCGGGCTCTCATGTAGGTGCCGGCGAGGAAGCCGGTCTTGCCCAGATCATAAAAGGGCTTAACCAGGTTCTTACCCCGGATACTCCGGTTAAAATCGCCTTAGAGACCATGGCAGGGAAGGGCAGTGAATTAGGACGCTCTTTTGAAGAACTAAAAGCCATCTACGACGGATGTCTCTACCCGGACAAGCTGCGGGTGTGCTTTGACACCTGCCATGTCAGCGACGCAGGTTATGATCTGATCCACGACTACGCAGGAGTTATGGATGAGTTTGACCGGATCCTGGGCCTGGATCAGATCGCCGCATTCCACATGAATGACAGCAAAAATCCATGCGGTGCCCACAAAGACCGCCATGAGAACTTTGGTAAAGGCTGTCTGGGACAGGATGCCTTGATGCAGGTTATCAATGACCCTCGTTTTTCCTCTATCCCTAAGATTTTGGAGACACCTTATTACAAGGATCCGGAGGGTGTCAAAAAGCCGGCACCACCTTATAAAGAAGAAATTGCCCTGATCCGTTCTTTATACACGGGGGATTAAGCAATCATTTCTTTTCATTGGAAACGCGGGGCAGACTGACACGGCAGAACCGTCGCAGAAACTGCTTTGCATTAAATGGGATCAGCGGATAGATATAACTTTTTCCGCTGATCGTTTTATTTCTCACGATACAAAGTCCTACAAAGACCGTTCCTCCGATCATTCCCCACAGTCCGAACGCAGCGGTCAGTGTCAGCAGGATTATTCTCATAAACTTCAGCGCATACCCCAGTTCCAGGCTTACCTGAGTATAATTCGCCACCGCCACGAAAGCCATATACAGCATGATTTCAGAGTTAAACCAGCCGGATGAAACCGTATAATCTCCCAGAATAATACCTGCCACCACGCTTAACGGCGTGCTCAGCATACTCGGTGTATTCACGGACGCCAGTTTTAATCCATCGATCATCAGTTCCAGCATCATCATCTGTAGATAGATCGGTACATGGACGGCATCGTTGATCTGGATAAAAGAAAGCCAGTCCGGCAGCCAATCCGGGTGATTGATCAAAAGCAGAAAGATAGGTGTCATAAACACCGCCAGCACATTGATGAGCATTCGGGACAGTCTCAGATAGGTACCTGTTACCGGCGGGAAATAATAATCATCCGCATCTTCCACAATATCAAACACAGAAGTAGGCAGGATCATGGCCGAAGGCGAGTTATCCACAAAGATGACGATATTTCCTTCCAGCAGACTGGCCGCTGTTACATCCGGCCGCTCCGTGAATTTAAATTTAGGAAAAGGATTGTACCACTTTTTCGGATAAAGACATTCTGCCAGACTCTGCTGGTTCATAGAAAGGGAATCCACCTGTATCCGGTCAATCCGCTGCTTTATATCCTCCAAAAGTTTTTCCTCTACCCGCCCCTGCATGTACGACACAACTACATCCGTCCGGGAACTGCTGCCCACCGTATGCATTTCCATCACCAGATCCGTAGACCGGATCCGCCTCCGGACCAGCGCCGCATTGAAAACTACCGTCTCTACAAAACCATCCCTTGACCCCCTCATCACCTTATCTTTTTCCGGTTCGTCCACGCTCCGCCCCGGATAAGTACGAAAGTCCATAGCCAGGCATTCACTGTACCCCTCTACGATCAGCATCGGCACACCCGACAGCATCCTCTGCAAGAAATCATTTTCCGTCCGCACCAGATCGATCTCTCCATACGGCAGTTTTTTCTTCAAAAAATCATGGGCATTTTCCGGCATTTCTTCCGGCGTGATCTTGTACAGAAATTCTAATATCTTTTCCATAATCTCATCTTTACAGAAACCATCAATAAAATAAAAACAAGCCTTTTTGCCACCAATCATCACCACCCTGTACAATAAATCAAAACTCTGGTCCACTTTTAAAAGCTCATCGATCCGCTTTTTATTTTTCTCAAAATCCGTGGAAAACTCTGTTTTACCAGCCATACTTACCTCCTGTTTATGCATTCTTATATATAGGGTTGACAAATAAGAAGCTTTCTATGTAAAATAATCTTTAAATGGGCCAAGAGCCCTGAGAATCTATACACTTTTTTTATGGGTGATGAGACCCAGATTGGAGGAATGAAAATGGATGTACCCCACGATCCCATTATTTTAGTTAGTTTTGTAAACACCAAGTTGAGAGATCAATTTGCTACACTGGAAGAATTTTGTAAAACCTATGATGTGGACGAACAAGAGCTTCGGACCACCTTAGAAGATATAGATTACCAATACGACGAAACAACCAATCAGTTTGTTTAGAAACGAGGATGAGCACCATCATTACATTTACCCACGAAATTTCAATTGAAGATTATAACGATCTGAGAGCCAGCGTTGATTTCATCACCATCCGGCCCAAAAGGGCCCGCATCGCCCTGGCTAATTCTCTCTATACGCTGATTGCCATGGATGGCAGCCGGCCCGTAGGGATGGCCAGAGTAGTAGGCGATGGCGGATATGTATATTTTATCTGCGATGTGATTGTCCGACCGTCCTACCAGTCTCATGGCCTGGGACGACAGATTATTGAAAATGTCCTTGCCTGGTTAGAGTCTCAGGTTGAGGATGATGAAACCATCATGGTGAATTTAATGTCTGCCATGAACAAAGAGCCTTTTTATGAAAAACTCGGTTTTCACAAAAGACCCTTTGGCAATCATGGTGCCGGCATGAGCCGCTGGATTTCCCTGGAAGATCCAAACTATCCAACTACATAATCTTCTGCCAGGCTCCGCAGGATGATCAATCCTACCGGTCCCAGCAGAATACCAGCCACTCCAAACAGTTCCACACCGGCGTACACCGCAATGAGAACATAGAGTGGCTTTATATTTGCCGCTGTACCAAATAATTTCGGTTCCAGGATCTCCCTGAGAAACGTCACAACCACAAACATAGTGGCTAAAACAGCCGCTGATTTATAATCTCTCTGCAGCAATTCTACCACAAACCAGGGAATCAGGACAAAACCACTTCCGAGGGCTGGCAGCACATCGGATAGTGCCACCACAATCCCCAGAAAAAGGGCACACTCACTGCCCATCACACCAAATCCCAGAGTCAGTATCACCGCCACCAGAAACAAAATAATTAACTGTGCCCGCAGATACGCCAGTCCCGATTTTCTCAGACTTTTCAAAAAGACGCGGTAAATCCCCTTAACCCGGCTTCCCATTTCATCCATCAGTATCAAAAAAGAAGCCAGCACAAATGTAAATCCTCCCACTGCAAACTTTAACATGCCCTGCATGGTCCCACAGGCATATCGCAGCATTTCCGGTATTCCATTGTCCCGCACCCAACAAAAAAGAGAGTCTCTCTGACTCTCTACAAACCTCATACTCTGCCCCATCTGCAGATCGAACACCCGATCCACACCTTCGCAGGCCTGGTCCATCATTCCGCAGACACTCTGGCAGTATACCGGCACCTGCTGCAGACATACACACGCCTGCCGCACCGCCATCACGCCAATGTAAATGCCAAATGCCGCCAGTGCCAGTACCGTAAAAAGAACGACCGCCGTAACACTGACTTTGTAATTCCATCCACATTTCTGATGCAGATACGAAACCACCGGTTTCACAATACCGGAAAACACCATAGCCAGGACAAAGGGCAAAATAAGGGGCAGAACATAGCGGAATGCCAATACCAGAAGCAAAGCCGCCACGGTTAACATCACATATCTTTTTCTCATGCAAACTCTGTCTCCCTTATTCAGTTGTAAAAGTCCCTCTTAGTATGGCTGACTGGTCTTAAAAATATTACGCACGGAAACGATATCCAACGCCCCAGATTGTCTCAATATACTCTGGATTGGAAGTATCTTCCTCAATTTTTTCACGAAGTTTCTTGATATGAACGGTAACGGTTGCAATATCTCCTACGGAAGGTGTTCCCCAGATCTCCTGGAACAATTCTTCCTTAGAAAAAACATGATTTGGATTTTTAGCCAGGAAGAACAAAAGATCAAACTCTTTTGTGGTAAATGTTTTTTCAACACCACGGATAAAGACTCTTCTGGCAGTACGGTCAATCTTCAGATCTCCCGCTACAATTACCTCATTTTCCTCCTGTGGTCCTGCTGCCGCCTCAGTCAATGCATCATAACGGTTGAGATGTGCTTTCACGCGGGCAACCAGTTCACTTGGACTAAATGGTTTCGTCATGTAATCATCTGCACCCATTCCCAGTCCATGGATCTTGTCAATATCTTCTTTTTTGGCGGAAACCATAATAACAGGTGCCAAAAACTTCTCTCTGTATTCACGGCAGATTTCAAAACCATCTTTGCCGGGAAGCATCAGATCCAGGATCAACAGATCATACTCACCTGTCATAGCCTTTTTAGCACCTTCATTACCATCATTTTCAATGGTAACTTCAAAATCACTCAATTCCAGATAATCTTTCTCCAGCTCTGCAATTGGCATTTCATCTTCAACAATCAAAATTTTTCTCATTCTGTTCTCTCCTTATTTGTCTGATTTTGGAATGGATATGAACACTCTCGTGCCCTCTCCTAACTCACTTTCTGCCCAGATGCGGCCATGATGATCGTCCACAATTTTTTGTGCAATGGACAATCCCAATCCGCTTCCTCCGGTGGTAGAATTTCGGGAACTATCTGTCCGGTAAAACCGCTGAAAGATTTTTGGCAGCTCATCTTTGGCGATACCAATGCCATTATCTGCGATCTCCACCGTTACATACTTGTCGTCTTCTTTCAGACGAACAAGCAGCAAGCCTATGTCCCTTTGTATATATTTAGAAGCATTACCAATGATATTATTCACTACCCGCTTCATTTTTTCTGTGTCAATGCGAACCTTCGTTTTTGTGTTTACCTCATTGCGAAAAACCAAACTGATCTTTTTCATTTCAAGATCCAGGGAAAAATCACTGACACATGCGGTAAAATATTCTACTGCCTCTACATCCTGCCATTGATACTGAATGTCCTTTTGGTAAATCTTCGCAAAAAAGGACAATTCATCCACCAGTAGAGACATATCATTGGATTTATTGCGAATGGTTGTAATGTACTTGTTAAACTTATCCGGATCCGACACAACCCCATCCAGGATTCCCTGGGAATAACCCTTAATGGCCGTCAACGGAGTTTTCAGATCGTGGGTAATGTTGCCAAGCACCTCTCGCGTCAGGGAATCTACCTGTTCCTTCTCTTCCATGACATCCTGAAGTTCCTGACAGATCCTGCAATGAGATATCCGTGCAGGAAATATAATGATAAAGATGCCACACAAATTCAGAAATATTATTCCTGCCAGGATCCATTCATCCACTGCGTCATCTATCACTCCAAGAATCATCAGAATTTCAGAAATCATCAGGATCAGATTTCCGAACAGCAAGCCAATCAAACAGCATTTAGACATTCTCTGCCATTTATTTTTCATCTTAGCCTCGCTCTTTCTCTAGATTTACCTCAATTTAATCCATTTTTTACTATCTATACGAATTATAAAATAAAATGTAATATTTTTCAACCTAAAATACAAGGAATCTTCCTTGACGAAGTGTTTTTTTTGCCCTATAATATTGTAAGTTAGTGATTTTACAAGTAGAATTGGAGGAAACTATGGGAAAAATACTGTTTACTTCTGAATCCGTTACAGAAGGACATCCTGATAAAATTTGTGACCAGATTTCAGACGGCGTTCTGGACGCCATGCTGGCACAGGATCCAATGAGCCGTGTAGCTTGCGAAACGGCCATTACGACCGGATTGGTTCTGGTAATGGGTGAAGTTACATCTAACGCTCAAGTAGATATTCAAAAAATTGTTCGTGACACAATCGTTGAAATCGGATATGATTCCACAGACAAGGGATTTGATGGCAATCTTTGCGGCGTGATGGTATCTTTGGATAAACAGTCTGCAGATATTGCTTTAGGTGTAGATAAAGCATTAGAGGCTAAACTTACAGATTCACAAATCGACGCTATTGGTGCCGGCGACCAGGGAATGATGTTTGGTTATGCTTCTGACGAAACCGAAGATTTTATGCCTTATCCGATCTATCTGGCACATAAACTGTCCCGTCAGCTTTCTAAAGTCCGCAAAGACGGAACACTTCCTTACCTTCGTCCAGATGGTAAGAGTCAGGTTACCGTAGAATACGATAATGAGGGCAAGCCTCTCCGCATCGATGCTGTAGTCGTTTCCAGTCAACATAGTGATGATGTGGATTGGGAAAAAATTCAGAAAGACATCCGCAAATATGTGATTGATGCAGTTCTTCCGGAAGAACTGATTGATGATGATACAAAAATCTATATCAACCCTACCGGTCGTTTTGTTATCGGCGGACCAAATGGTGACAGTGGTGTAACCGGCCGAAAGATCATCGTAGATACTTATGGTGGATGGGCTCGTCACGGCGGCGGTGCTTTCTCCGGAAAAGATCCTACAAAGGTTGACCGTTCCGCTGCTTATGCAGCCCGCTATGTAGCCAAAAACCTGGTTGCCGCCGGTCTTTGCCACAAAGCAGAAGTTCAGTTGTCTTATGCCATCGGCGTAGCATCTCCTACTTCCGTGCGTATTGATACTTTCGGTACAGGCGTACTGCCGGAGGAAAAGTTAGTTGATATCATTCAGGACAACTTTGATCTTCGTCCGGCAGGAATCATCCAGATGCTGGATCTTCGTCGTCCGATCTACAAACAGACCGCCGCTTACGGCCACTTCGGAAGAAACGATCTGGATCTTCCATGGGAGAAACTTGACAAAGTAGACGACCTGAAGAAATACTTATAAAAAATACAGATACAGAGTTTTATCCTCTGTATCTGCTTATGCTCTCATAGTTAAATGGATATAACAGCCCCCTCCTAAGGGGCAGTTGTAGGTTCGATTCCTACTGGGAGTACTCGCGAAACATTGAGGCGTGCAAAAAAGAGTTCACTACAGACACCCGATTTTTACTCGGTAGTGGCTGTATGTGAACTCTTTTTTATAGGACGATAGTCCGCGGGCAGACCATGCGAAGCATGGGCTGCTCAGCACGACGAAATGTGCGAAGCACGCGGGCAGGCCATGCGAAGCACGCGGGCTTGCAGGAACGGTTTTTTCCTGCAAGACTGTGCATTGCGGCTGTCTCTAACTTAACTTCCATATCATTGTCCGCATTTCCTCTATTGGATAATGCTTTATGTTCCCCTTACCCCACCTTATATATCTCCACCCACACTTTCTTTTTCCAGCCCCGCAGATCCACGATCATAAGTTGCGCATAAAACGGCACATCCCTTTTTCCGATCATAAACGGTTCCTGCCAGAACCAGTACACCTTATACCCCTCCTTCTGCAATTCATCCTTGCGGGTGGCAGCTCTCTTAATCTCATCATTAACCTGATGCTCATACTTTCTCTTTTCATATTGGGAACCCTGAATCCGCATCTGCTCTATGATCGTCTCTATCACATAAAAATGCTCCTTCTTCCGCATCATTCTGGCCACTTTCCGCGCCTGTTTCAAACTGGGATCCTGCTTATATTTCTCCAACTGCCGCACCAGTTTTTCATCACCTGCTGCCAGTTCTATCATTACCTGGGCTGCTGCCTTTTTTTCCTCTGCTCCGGCCCCGCAAGTCTGCTGAAACTCGATTGGCACACTAGGGAAAAAGTAAAGAGGCTCAAAATCAGCCAGAGAAGCCAGCGCAGCTTCTTCCTCTGTGCCGGCTTCTCTGCCAAGATATAACATTTTATCACGGAGCATCAAAATATGGTAATTAAGCCACCTAAGATCTTCATCATCCTCGATCCAAAAATGCCCGATATCACCATAATCATACAGTTTTATTTCAAAAGACATATTCCGGAACCGGATAGTAAAAGCATTTTCGCCACCTTGATTCACCGATAAAATATATCCTTCTTTATACAGATCCAAAACGGCATGATTATCCATTATCTTCTTATCACAAAAACCGGTCACAACAGCCTCTTCAAAGACAAGGAAACTTTCCGCCGCATCATTCATCAGATATACCAGGCGGCACTTTCCATCCTCCTGGATCAATTCCAAACTTCCACATCCGATCAGTTCCTGCAACCGATCAAAATAATCCGGCCGTTTTTCTTCTGGAATCCCTGTATGCATTTCAGACCTCTCTTTCCTTTTCTCATGCTTTCTTGATCGTTATGATCTGGGCATATTCAAATACATTGTACTCCGGACTGATGCGGATATACCGCTCTGTCAGTTTTTTTCCTTTATTCGTCGCCATATCTGCCAGATTTTGTTCTGTAAAATCATTATAGGTAATCGGGTAAGCAGATCCTGGGCCATCATTTTTCCAGGCAATACACTGCGCCGGACGCCCCATTCCTATAAATGTATTTTCCGCCATGGTAAAATTCACAGCACCGCTTACTAACACACCCCGTGTATCGCTTTTTCCCGGCTGTTTTACATTCTGGATCACTGTATTTTTGATAGCAGAATCCTTCCAGTTCATAACACGGATCGGCGAATCCCAACGCATATTAGAAATCTTGCAATTCAAGATCTGAATGTTTCTATGATAGATCTGTGTATCACCGCTGGCACTGTATTTGTGGGTACCGATGGCTCTTCCAAGATTGGTAAACTGGCATCCCGAAATCGTTACATTTTCATTTGGTGTTTTATCATGTTTGGACCAGATGTTGTTAAAACCATTAGTCTCCTTATCCGGAGTATCAATATTGATGGCTTCTTTCACATAATCTGACCCGCTTTTTACATTTTTAAACTTGCACTTGGAAATAGTTACATTCAAAGAAGCATCCATCTCAATAAAATGTCCTGTGTTCACATTCTGGAATGTAATGCCTGAGACCGTAATGTCCTTGTTGTGCCCCATTACAATAGCAATGTTCGCCTTAAGATACTTCAGATCCATCACATTGCTGCCTTTTCCTACGAAATGAATGTTTTTCTCTCCATTGTGGCCGCCGTATACATTGGATTTTTCCCGATTGGAAGGTTTGATCAACTGAAAAATAGTAGTAGCTGCCTTCATCTTCTTTGTACCAGTCTGATTAGATTTCACGATCTTGGCACCTTTTTCCAAAATAATGGTTACATTAGATGGGACCTGAATCGTATTTGTGATTTTATAAGTTCCTTTTTTCAAGACCAAAGTACCCTTTTTTGCCTTCTGAAACTTCTCCATATAGGAGCGGATGGTAAAATATGTTCTGGTCTTTTTGTTATAAGTAGGAGCCTTTACATACTTGTTCTTAAACGGCTTTGACTTAGGGGTGATCTTGTACACTTTCCCCTGTTTATAGTTGCTTGCCGCTGTAACAGCTGCTTTACTCGAAGGTGCGGCAGCCAGCACAGCGGCAATTCCTGTTAATGCTATTATTGCGTACTTTTTACTCATAAAACAATACCTCCTGTACTTTACAGATTTGGTATCATTTTATCACAATTTCTACTCCTCCGCAATCATCCGTCTTATTTCTTGCCATAGTTAAAACCGATGGTGTATTCACCCACTGTTGACTTTGAAGTACGGTAAATTTTTACATAATAGGTTCCTTTTCCTTTTACCTTAAGGCTGTTTACCTTGCGGTCAATGCTCTTACATTTAATAGTTTTTACGGCCTTTTTCTTTCCTTTTTTGTAAATGCTGATGGTCATTTTACCTTTGTATCCTACGTTCTGGTTGATGATCTTGAATTTGCCGGATGTCTTTTTCTTCTTGGTAAACTTAAACCATTTTGTGTTTGCATCACTGTAGGTCATATAACCCTGGCGGTAATACTGTGGTGTTTCAGAAGTATCTACTTCAGATTCTTTTTCTCCCAGTTCTACCGCTTTGGATTTTTTGGTACCGTATTTCTCAGGTACATAGCAGGCCCGGGTATATACAGTTGCTGTCAGATTAATTACACCTGCTTTGCTGTTAGCCTCATATACCACGCGATATTCTCCCGGTTCCACCGTACATGTCAGATCACGGTATACATCATTTCCTGAACCTATGACTTCCAGGTTAACCCAGTTGTCATCTACTTTTTTCTGGAATTTAGCTTCCTTAAGAGTGGTGTAACTAAGGGAGTTTCTAACCTCTACTGTGCACCTTTCTGTCACACTGAATCTAAATATTCTGGTATTTGTATCTACGAATTCATAGGTGTGTTCACCACCATCCAGAATCAACTGATTGTTATCAATATTTGACTCAATCGTGCCTGTTTCTTTGTAAATCTTATCCTTACCGCTGGCAAAGCGAGCCGGAATGCAGTCTCCCATTTTTGTATCATAAAATGCCCTGCTTCCTATACTCTTTACACTATCCGGGAAATTCACTTTTTTCAGTTCCCGGCTTCCCTCAAACGCTCTGGTTCCGATCGTCTCCAGTCCCTCTGGCAAAACAACTTCTTCTGCTGCCAGATATGCCAGTGAATTTTCACGGATCGTCTTGATTCCTTCCGGTAATGTCAATTTTTTCTCTTTCTTTCCTGCATTGCTTACGCTATACAAATAAGTACTTTTGCAGATCGTGAAGAACCCTTCTTCTCTGAAATCCTGTGGAAACCATGATTTTGCTGTATCAATTCCTACAAAATCAATGAGGGCTGCCATACTTTCTTCATCCAGATTCTTATTCTGAATATCAAAATGCAGTCCCTTTCCGGCTTCATCGCCAGCACAGACGGATGTAGTCAATTTTGTAACAGTTGCCGGCAAAACAATGGTTCCCATGTTTTTACATCTTGAATAGAAATCATCTCCGATATAATGTGAAAATGCATTGAGATCCACTTCTTTGCAGTCAGCAGTGAGACCTAATCCTGTTTTCTTTGTCGGTACATAAAGCAGTTTACTGCCGTCTTTATTATATACAGCCCCATCAATGGATTTATAATTGCTGTCCTTTGCCGCCAGCGTGTAATTTTTCGTGTTAAATCCAAGCCAGGTGAGATCATCCAAACTCTTTAACGGATTTCTTATTATGACGTTATCAAGTGTCGCCGTCGCTAACTGCGCCGGTCCCTCATCTCTGTCATATCCAAAGCACTGATAGCCGTCAGACAGAGTAACTGTTTTTAATTTTGTACAGCCACTGAAAGCCTGATTTCCCATTAACCTTACGCTGGCCGGAATAGTAATGCTCTTGATAGCCGTTCCTTTAAAACTTCCCTTTCCGATCTTCAAAAGTCCCGACGGAAGTGAAACACTGGTCAGTTTCTTGCAGTCTTTAAACGCATTGGCTGAAATAGTTGTGACACCTTTCTTTACAACGACCTTTTTGATCTTTTTGGTTTTCTTTTTGCTGCCAAATTTCATACTGGCTGACATGCTTCCCGAGCCCTTGATCGTCAGTGTACTTCCTTTGACTTTGTAAGTTACTGTGCTGTTTGTTTCCTGCTTCTTTGCTTTTGCATCGGCTGTTATATAATCCGTCTGCAAGGTAGCGGCTGTCATGAACGCTGCTGCCATGATGCCACCGGCAATCCATAATTTTGTTGTTTTACTTTTCATATGAATTCTCCTTTCTTTTTTCGTAAATCATATTTATCAACTTCCCTTGATATTAATACTAACGATGGAAATCAGAAAACCTTGCAAACAAATTTCAAAAAAGTGCAGAAATTTTTACCGAATTTTTTTCGGATCCTCTCCAAACGCCTTATATTCGTCAAAATCCAGCTTATTTTGCTCCACATATTTCTTCAAAATATGAGGAGACAGATCCACATTCATAGCCTGGTCAATCGCCTTCGTGTCCCTTCCAAACATACTTTCCAGATCCATCAGACGATAAGCACCATCTCTTGGCCGTACCACGCTTTCCACCTGATATCCATTCTTTGTTTTCTTCAGGTTTATAACGGCTACGCTGCCGTCGCCATCTGACTCATACAGAGTTTTTCCGGAAACAACCAATCCATACCAGTAAAAAGCACCCATTACTTTTACCTTTTTGCCTTGTTTTTTCTCGCCCGTGATTTTGATAACAGGAATCGCCACATCACACCGCCTTTCTTCCACCTGTGAATATTGTTCCTTTCCCTTGTATACATACCCCTCGTACATAGATGGATTTTCATAAAAACACTTTACAATAGCTGCTTCTATCGACTTTTCATTATCCACCTTGTACCTTGGATAATTTTTCTTTTCCCTGCCTGCAGTAGAAGCCTCCACTGCTAATTTCTCTTTTTCTATTTTACCTGTCTGGTGATCCTGCTTGAATACAAACACCTTATATTCACTCGCACCCACTTTTCTGTCTAAAACCAGACAGACATCTTTTTTCTTTCCCTTTTCTTCTACCTGAAGGGATTCTTCACTGTACATTTTTGTATCGAAAGTCTGGGATGGATTCTTAAACTGCTGCCAGGTTCCCTCATACTTTCCCTTCTGTGTTTCTTTTCTTTTCGTTTCCATAGACTGACTGGCTTCTTTTATTTCCACCGGCTCCAAAGATACCACCTGTGTGTTCTCTTCTTTGCCGCCGGCTGTCAGATCATAGCAATAATAATTCCCATAGGTTTTTCCTTTTTTGCAGTTATACACATACAGCTTGTTTCCATCCACAATAAACTGTGTACTTAATGTTTCTGCATTAAAATAATTGCTGTGGATCTTGGCCAGGTTGATGGTTGCCGCCACCTGCTGTTTCTGCCTGTTGTAGACCACAACGCCAAAATTCCCGGCAAATATAATTCTTTGATCTGTATATTCCAAAAGTTTTGGCGCATATACCGTATCCACCATTACATGATAATCTGTCATATCTTTCAAAATGCTCTGGCTTTCTTTGTCCACATGCCAGAAACTTACCAGAGCCTCCACCAGTTTATTTCCGCTAAGTCCATTGATTCCTCCCAATAATCCCGCAGCGATCAACACAACTGCCGCCGCTTTCACGATCTTACTTACCTTTCTTTTCTTCACCGTTTCCATATTTTTCTCTACCCTGGTCCAAACTTCTTTTGTAAGTTCTTCTGTCGGTTCTAATCCTCCAAATGCCTGCTTCAACTCATCTTTTTTCATATTGGATCCCCCTTACTTTCTTCTAACATACTCTTTAATTTTTGTCTGGCAGCCGCCAGTCTGGATTGAATCGTACTTTCCTTTCTGGCAGTTAGATTACTGATTTCTTTTACCGAATATTCTTCATAATAATACAAATACAGCACTTCTCTGTACTTTTGCGGCAGTTTTTGAATTTGATTCAAAAGACTGTCCTCTTTTTCTGTTTCACTTGCCACCTGCTGCCGATCCGGTTCGTAAACATTCCTTTTCTTGTGCCAGCTGCTTTTCAGAATATCCAGAGACCTATGCTTTGCTGCCCGGATGATCCATGCTTTTTCATGCTCTTTATTTTTTAACTTTGGTTTCTTTTCCCACAATTTGAGAAAGAGATCCTGAAGAGCATCTTTTGCATCGCTCTCATTTTTCAGGTATAACATGCAGAGTCTGTACGCCATGGTGCTGTGTTCCTCATATAACTCGTGAAAATATTCTTTTGTCCACTCACGCAATCTTTTATCCCCCTTTCCTTTGTTTTTCACTCTATATACGATTCAACTTTCATTTCTATCCAAAACAGCATTATTTTTATTGATAATTTTATATCATTAAGCGGGTTTACAAGCCAATTCTCCCATGTTAGAATCAAAAAAAACGAAAGAAGGCTTAACTATGATCCAGACAACAGTTAAAATTAACGGCATGATGTGCGGTATGTGTGAATCTCATGTAAACGACGCCATCCGAAATCACTTTCAGGTAAAAAAAGTAAATTCTTCTGCAAAGAAAAATGAATCCGTCATTCTCAGCGAGGAAGAACTTCCTGCTGATGAATTAAAACAAGTCATTACAGACACAGGTTATGAATATGTATCTTCCGATGCTGTTCCTTATAAGAAAAAATCTTTATTCCACCACTCATAAATAAAACCCCCTCTGCCAAACCAGACAGAGGGGGTTTTATTATACTTATATTTTCTAGTATCTCTGTGCCTTTTTTGCTTCATAATGCTCAAACAACGAAAGACATTTTTCATGATCAATCTGCCGGATGGATAAAATATCATTTTTTCCATCCAGGTATTCATAAAAAACATCGTCCCGGAAACCAATACGGTCTGTATCAATCCGGTCACATCCGAAATATACTTCCTGAATATTGGACCACAAAATACCTCCCAGGCACATCGGGCAAGGCTCTGCCGTCGTGTATAACTGACACCCTGTAAGATCATGAGTTCCCAGATTCTTACAGGCATCCCGTATTGCTTCCATTTCTCCGTGACAGGTAGGATCCTTTTTATACAACACCCGGTTGTGTCCTCTTCCCACGATTCTGCCATCCTTCACTACCACAGCACCGAAAGGACCACCGTGATTTTTTTCAATTCCTTCGTATGCTTCCTGAAGTGCGGCCTCCATGAACTTTTCCATCAATATACTCTCCCTGCTATTTATTCTGTTTCCTCATCATGTGTATATTCTTTGAGACTATTGATATTATCCAGTATTCCCGTCATACCATTTATAAAATCATTTACCAGATTTACGTTTTTATCCGAAGCCTCAGCCACATCCTGAGCACTTGCACTGATTTCTTCACTGGTAGAAGACAGCGTATTGACGCTGTCCACAATACGGTTGTTAGATTCATAAAGATTCTGCATATGTTCACTGACTTTGCCCACTCTGCCGCCTAATTCGGTAATGTAATCCTGAATACCGGTAAAATGATCGTTAGCCGTCTTTGCTGCATCACTCTCAACCTGGGAAAGGCTGACACTGTTCTGAACTTTCTCTACAACACCGTTTGTTTCAGCAGACAAATCATCAATCAAAGTGGTAATATTTTCTGTTTCCTGTCTGGTCTGATCCGCCAGATTTCGTATTTCATCTGCCACAACCGCAAATCCTTTCCCTTGCTCTCCGGCACGGGCTGCTTCGATAGAAGCATTCAATGCCAGCAGATTGGTCTGGCTGGAAATACCAAGAATAATATCTGTAATACCCCGGATCTCGTCTGTTTTCACTCTCAACTGATCTGCAGAGGCTTTCATGCTATCATTTTCTTCCATAACAGATTTTACAGAATTAAACAGATTGTCCATTGCCTTGGCACCCTCGTTCAAAGCCTTTTTGGTGCGATCCGTAATTTCAACCATCTGATCCATTTCCTCATGGCCCTTTCCGATGATCTCCTGGATATCCGCCGTTCTCTGTGTTTGCTCTCCAATGGCATCCACCATGTTATCAACACCCTTGGAAACATATCCCATAGACTCGTTTACCGTTTCTGTACTACCTGTAATGCGGTCCATGCCTTCATAAATGCTCTCTGCAGATTTTTCAACATCGGTGGCAACCGTGAGAATTTTTTCGCTGACAGCCTGCTGTTTACGAGTTGATTTTAATACTTTATCTGCAAAACTCTGCATAAAATCCTTCATCAGTTTCTGTCCCATCACTGCAGCCAGGCAGACCAATACGGTTACAATCAGCTGGAAAAATACATCTTTGTAAACATTTGGCATATTATGAGCTGTGACTAATGACATAACACATCTGGCAATATTGATCACAAGCAAAATACCACTGGTAGTCCGAACCAAAGCCGTGTTCATAGTAAGAACATAGCACATCATCAAAACAATATAGTACGGGAAAATATCACTTAGACTTCCACCTAAAAACAGGTAAACCGCATACACCACACTAAATCCAATACTGCTGCACCAGCTGTAAATATTTTTTGTCTTATTCCTGACAAACAAAACAACCCCCACCACATAAGATCCCAAAACAAGCACCATTCTGACCACAAATGTCACTGCATTGAAAGTTGGCTGTGTCAATTCATACAGAAGTCCCAGGATCATAATGGTGGAGATAATAGAATGCATTATCAATATCACTTTGTTCGTCTTAAATATCTGTTCTTTTTCCATAAAATACCTCCTCATGAAATTCCTTATTTAATATTTCTATTATACCATTATTTTGTCGGAAAATGAACTAAAAAAATTTTATTGGACCAGACATACTGTAGGAGGTAATAGCAGACATAATAAAAGTAAAACCGGGAAAATATATTGACACCATATGTGATACCACATATACTACGACTAAGGGATATAACAAATGTCGAAATGGGATAAACTAATTAGGCGTATACGCAATTTATCAAAAGACATCCGGTTTGATAAAGGTGTTGGAAAGTTACGGATATGAAATGGTGAAGCAGTATGTGGAAAGTGAGGCGATGAATGATGAAAACGCTGAATGATTATTTAACAATGAATTATCGTATGGAAATTGTAGAGGACAAAGATGAGGGCGGTTTTGTGGTTTCTTTCCCGGATCTTCCAGGATGTATCACATGTGGAGAAACAATAGAATCCGCTGTTACAAATGCTATGGATGCTAAAAAAGTATGGCTTGAGGCAGCATTAGAAGATGGTGTGAAAATCCATGAGCCGGACAGTTTAGAGAATTACTCTGGACAGTTTAAATTACGAATTCCTAAAAGCCTGCACAGATCACTGGCCGAACATTCTCAGAGAGAGGGAATCAGCATGAATCAATATTGCGTATACCTTCTTTCTAAAAATGATGCAGTTTATTCTAAGTAAAGGGTGTTAATATCGGTTAAAAATATCGGGCACTCACAATGTGGGTGCCCGTGTGTTTTAATCTTTTAATCCAAGTAAATAATCTGCTGAAATATCCAGTGCTTTACAAATCTGTATGATGTATTCAGCGGATGGGGTTCGCACACCGGTTTCCCAGCGGCTTATATCTTTGGTATATACGCCGACCACTTCAGCCAGACTTTTTTGGTTCATGCCGCTTTTCTTTCGTGCTTCTTTTAGGCGTTCTGCAATTATCATGATTTCCCCCTTTTCTGTTTGAGGTATAGAACCAGACTGATGAGCAGTTTTGCTATACCAAACGCAATCATTAAAATTCCCAATGTGATCAATATCTTCATGTTTACTTTTTCACAGGATTATGTTATATTCTTTTTAAGGAGCGGGCTCCCACCGAACCCGCCTTGGAACTATATGTACTTACCTATGAGGATAAGTATTATTCCAACTATTAAGTCCACGATTGCCTGCGCCGCCAACGCTTTGTAGTCGATGGACTTTTTAGTTTTTTTCTTTTTCATCCTGTGTTACTCCTTTCTATGTTTATATTATATACCCATGTGGGTAAATATCAAGAGGAAAATAAAAAAATTTTGAAAAAGTTATAGTCTTCAGGGATTTACATATATCAAAATAAAAATAAGTAGTCAGTTAGTAGTCAGACGAATGAAGAAATAACGGGAATCGGTTTTCCGGTTCCTCTTTTATTTTATAAAAAAAGACCGCCCCACTAGGAGACGGCCAAGTACCTATACACCAACTATGTAACTATACAATAATGCCATTTTGTGTAGGCTTATTTTTTATACCTTTTAGCCCGCACGGCCATAAAAGAAAAGATGATATAATGGCAAGATACAAAAAAGAAATGATGGAAGATATGCCACCAGTATCACACTGGGCGGCGAAAAATACTTTCTGTATGCTACTACACAGAAAGATCTTGAGACAAAACGCCGTTGTATTCCGTCATGATTTCTGCACTAAACTTTATTATTCAGGAATCAGCCGGAAGAAGGCTGTAGAAATAATGGGCCACGCCAGTTACCAGATGATTGAAAAGGTTTACGCTGCACTGGACGAAGAACAAGAAAAGTCTGCATATAAAATCGATGCTATGTTTGAAGATATTATTTAATCAAATCGAATCAAAAGCACCTCATTATGGGGTGCTTTTTTTGACAACTTTTCTGACAACTATTTGACAACTACAGGGCCAAAAACACCCCTGACAACTAGCTGACAACTACAAAACATACTAATATGTACACATATGAATAAATAAGAAAAAACCGCACAACCGCCGGAATCTCGGCTATTGTACGGTTTTTCGGGTAGTGAGGCATCGGGGACTCGAACCCCGGACAACTTGATTAAAAGTCAAGTGCTCTACCACC
>ENA-UOOD01001265-UOOD01001265.1-human-gut-metagenome-genome-assembly--contig:-CS67-NODE-1265-length-26509-cov-17.922318_pt1 | contig 26509 bp, 31 predicted proteins | sample MGYA00242464_ERZ724011 | MGnify/ENA metagenome assembly ERZ724011 | reverse complement strand
CCGGATGCACTTCACCTACGACAGCCTGGGTCCCGCGTCCGTGACGTACAACGGCGTCAAGTATTTCTATCTGAAGAATGCCCAGGGCGATGTGGTTCAGATTGTGGACGGCAACGGGAACACGGTTGTGACTTATATCTACGACGCATGGGGCAATATGCTGTATCATTACGGCTCCCATGTGGACGATATCGGGAAGTACAATCCTTTCCGCTATCGCGGGTATGTCTACGACACCGAAACGGGACTGTACTACCTGAACAGCCGGTATTACAATCCGACTTGGGGACGGTTTGTCAATGCGGACACGGCTGCGGTGGTGGTTGCTTCTCCCGACAAGGCCAACTGGGATAAGAACCTCTTTGCTTACTGCGACAATAATCCGATCAGCCGAAAAGATGACGGCGGAGAGTTTTGGGAAACCGTTTTTGATGTTATTTCTCTTGGAGTTAGTGTTGTCGAAGTTTGCATAAATCCTTCAGATCCGTGGGCATGGGCGGGACTGATAGGCGATACGATTGATCTTATCCCATTTGTGACTGGTGTCGGGGAAGTAATTCGAAGTATTAAAACGATTGACAGAGCTACTGATACAGTACAGATTGCCAAAGCGATAGATTTTACCGAGGATGCCGCCAACATAGTAAAAGCACTTGATAGGAGCAGCGGCTTTACAAAATCGACAGCAAGATTAGGAAGAAAAATACATGACGGATATAAGGTGGGTGATGGTTTTAATCCTAGATTTAAAGAATCTCGAAAAATTAGAGGAGTTAGACCAGATTATATAGATTTTGATAACAAGATAATCTATGAATTAAAGCCAATGAATCCTCGAAGTGTACGTAGCGGCGTTAGGCAATTACAGCGGTACAATAAAGCATTTGGTGGTGGATTCACTCTTAGGCTTGAACTGTATTGAGGTGAAGTATGGATAAAAAACGATTCAGGACTTTTTGCAGGGAAGAATTTGAGAAACGAGGATTCAAAAAGCAAAATAAGACATTTTATTTGCTTGGAAAAGACCTGTTATGCGGCTTGGAGCTGTCGAAGTCCAATTATGGCAATGAATACTATGTGGATTTTTTCTATTGCATAGGAGATTATCGTGATGCCGCCGAACTGCCCGACTATTACGATAGTGACATCGAAGACAGAATTTTAGCAATGTCCAAGACGAAAACAGTTCACGGCAAGTACTTTTTAACCGCAATGATCGAATATGAGGAATATACGGAGGATGAATTGCGCCCTTATTTTGATAAAGAATTTGAGGAGCGGATTCTCCCTCCGGTGTATCAGGGCAAAAAGTATATTCTCGACCATCTTGGAAAGCTCTATTCCCTGACACTGCACAAAGAAGAAGTCATGCGAAAACTAAAATCATGATTCATATCAGCAGGCATCGCCGCTCCAGCAGGTAGGCACCTAGCATGATCGGTAACATTTCTATTTTGGGTTTTACCGTGATGCTGGTCAGTTCTATCACCTGTCTGGTTATTGGGTTTTGGATACTTTTTTCGTGAAATACGATCTAAGGAACCCCAAAAGTGCCGGTATTGCCATGATCATGCTGTCTCCGGGATTGGGATTGCTGGCACTTGATGGTGCCAGCCCGCTTTCAGGGCAATACAATGATATTCTGCTGGGCATCGGAAGTACATTGACGGTAGGCGCTATTGAAATCCTCCTGCTTTCCGCTACCCGTTCATTCCGCAAACGTGGAATGAACGGGTAGAAACAAATAGAGAGTCTTGTGGCGGCCTGTCTTATGAGTTTTGTCTATCTGATGGTTTTGTTGGGCATTTTTTCCGTGACCGCATATTAGCAAACCGATAATTGGACGTATACCTGGCAGCATGGCCGCCAGCTGGCGTCCATGAGCGAATCCGGCAGCAGCATCGCCTACGGCTACAATGCCGACGGAAAACGCATTTCCAAGACGGTCAACGGCACGACGTATAATTACGCCTATCTGGGCGACGCCCTGACGGACCTGTCCTGGGGCAGCAACCGGATGCACTTCACCTACGACAGCCTGGGTCCCGCGTCCGTGACGTACAACGGCAACCGGTATTTCTACCTGAAAAATGCCCAGGGCGACGTCACCGGTCTTGTGAACGCCAGCGGCACCCAGGTGGTGTCCTACACCTACGACCCCTGGGGCGCGCCCATGTCCGTCAGTAGTTCCATGTCCGCCACACTGGGTGCTGTGAATCCCCCGCGTTATCGCGGGTACGTCTATGACACCGAGACGGGCCTGTACTACCTCAGCAGCCGGTACTATAACCCGGTCTGGGGAAGGTTTATCAATGCGGACGGCTATGCTTCCACGGGACAGGGATTTACCGGGGACAATATGTTTGCGTATTGTAATGATAATCCGGTGAACTATAATGATTCCGAGGGAACCGAACCAGAACTGGACATGGGGTGGGCGGCAAGCATGTCCTGGCTACCCGCTATAGATGGCCCCGTCCCCGTCGGTGATGCTATATATTTTAGGTTTTGTAGCTATATGTTGCATCAGGACATAGTGTATTTGCAGTTACAGAATATGAAGCAAAAGCCGTTGCACGGGCGGCTGGTGGTAATGCTGGTTGGAATAATATTCCGTTATATCCAGAGATTGATAGTGGAAAAGCTGGCGTTCCCGGATATTATTATCATTTTCATACATATAACAGAAGTGGCGGCCACGTCTATTATATTTTCCCATAGGTGATAGTATGGTTGTTAGACTAATATTTGATTCCAGAATTAGTTACGTATATGTTCCAGATGGCTACATAACAGACGCCAAATCATTACGATGCTCATTTCTTGAGTGGGTATACGATAATCCAAAATGCATGGTAAAAGCGAAGGGGCATACGGTATTTTCTTTTGGAGAAAATGATTTTGTGTCGTTTATAAACGCAGTCGTTTTGCGTGGAAAAAACGAAAAAGCATATGTATGTCCTTGTGAAAATCTGTGTAAGCAAAGAATCCTATCGATAAATCTATAGCGCGAAAAACATTTGTTTAGACAGTTTGAATGCCTACAGTGTGCTCATCTGGATTCCTGCTGAAACGCCCAAGGCGACGTTACCGGTCTTGTCAATGCCAGCGGCACCCAGGTGGTGTCCTACACCTACGATCCCTGGGGCGCGCCCATGTCCACCGGCGGCACTATGGCCGCCACGCTGGGTGCTGTGAATCCCCTGCGCTATTGCGGGTATGTCTACGACAGCGAGACGGGCCTGTACTACCTTACCAGCCGGTACTATAATCCGGTTTGGGGCAGGTTTATCAATGCGGATACCGCCGCCGTGGTAGCTGCGTCCCCCGACAAAGCCAACTGGGATAAGAACCTCTTCGCTTACTGCGACAATAACCCGATCAACAGAAAATAGGTTGTGATTTATGCAAAAGAAAAAGGTAAAACTGTCTAAAAGTGCGAAAGGTGCACTGCTATACATGTTGGTTGTGCTGTCTATCTTTGCGGTACTGGAGACGGTAGTGTGTAGGTTGCCCTCTCATTTTGACGAGTCAAATACAGAAGCCTACACCGGTACGCTTTCCCATGTGGAGAAATACACCACCTGGCACATTGGTTATAGAGCGATGCACTCTAAGCAGCACATCAGGCTGCATTTCACAGACGGAAACGTTTATTTCGTATACACGCTGGAGGATCGGACGCTGCTGAGTATTCCTGCTGGAGAAAGGCTATCTTTGCGCTTATACCGGGACCCCAGGCGTGGAACGTCTGCATGTGATATCCGCAGTGATAGCCGTGTGTTTCAAACGATGGAGCGTTCAAGCCAGCTGGCGCATAGGGACAAATGTCTCCTTCATGGACTTTTCTGCTCAGGTGCCCTGATTTTCCTGGCAATAGGTTTCTTCTCCGGCCTTGGGGGATTCAGGCAGTATTTTTCCAGCCTTGCTGCCAGGCGGCGTGAAAAGCGAAAGCGCGCCCGTCAGGCCAGGTTTGCCAAGGAAGGAAAGTAGATTGCATTTAGGGAAATATTACAATGAAAAATAAGGCCTTTCTTTGTGCGCCGCGCCGGTTTTTGATTATAACGGTAGTATATTTGCTGATACAGTCTGTCGGGATTTATCTGTTTTTTGAAAGCCTGCAATATGAAGAGATAGGTCATCTGGAAGCAATATTGAACATCATTGCCCCTCCGGCTCCCCTATGGATCGCAGCCTTCTTCAGGCGGTATGACTGGCTGTCTATCGTAAGACTGCATGAGGACAAAATCGTATTGTGGGCGATGTTTACCAGGCAAAGCTATTCCTATGCTGATATGAAGTACATCGGTATAGATTACAGCCTCATAGAGGGCCGTCCGGAGTTTTGGATTTATTTCAGTACAAACCCGGTTCCAGTGGAGTATACCCATAAAATAGCGGCATATCGTATCAACAAAGGATTCTTGCGTATCCTGTATACCCCCAAAAACTATGAGTTGCTGATTCGAAACACGCCGCCGGAGGTGAGCAGACAAATCAGAAAGTGTTACTCTACTGTGCTGGCCTATAAAGCGGACCGGTAGTGGCAAGCAGGGCAAGTGTTTATACAAGCTCTTGCAAAAGCGGGAATCCGGCAAACGCCGGGTTCCCGCTTCGCTTGGTTCACAAAGTCAACCCCCGGCTCTGCCGGGGGCAAAAGAAATCCTATGGAGAGGGGAAGAGTAGACAAGAAAAAGTCTCCGAGTTAAAGTAAGGCAAAGGTTTGCCGACCAAGACTTACAAAAACAAGGAGACTAATTCATGAAAGAAGTAGATGTGAGTAGTTTAGAACATACAAGCTGGCGTTGTCAATACCATGTGGTGTTTGCAATGGTATTTACAATCACACATCATTGTGCGAATTCTATCAAGGCAGATCAGTGCTCCATTTGACAATTCCTTTTGAAGAAAAACCAAAGACCAGTATGCCGAGTGATAACCTCAGATACTATCGGCAGCGGAATAATCTTACAACAAGACAACTTGCAGAACAGATAGGAGTTGTTCCGGCAACCATTGTGATGTATGAAAACGGAAAACATCCCATTCCGTATGATGTAGCTATCCAATTGGCAGATGTTTTGAAAATTGAAGTATCCCTGCTTTATGATGAGTTCTCTCGTTTCCTTGCTGCACCCTATACCGAGGCATTAAAGAGCGTTAGAACGGCTCTGGGTCTGTCACAGAAGGCTTTTGCAGAACAAATGGGGCTTGTCCCGAATTACTACTATAAACTTGAAGAAGGAAGCCGTAGACCGTCACGAAAGGTATATCAGCAGATGCGTGCTGCTCTCAAAGAGACCAATCCACAAACTTCACTTTTGAAGGAGTATCACTTACAATAGAGTTGCAAGATGAAATGATTGGAGGAATGACTATGGCACAGGAGTTCGAATACATCCAGCACTATTTTTCGGAAATCAGCGAATTAAGATTTCAGGCACAAACAACCTCGGTGTCATAGTATTCCGCACTGATTCGGGTAATTTTTTCGTACTCGCCCTCGGTTATCAAATTCATATCAAGCAGCATTCGCAGAAGGTTTACGCCGTAGGCAGATGTCTGCCGATTCATTCTCACTGAACAGGCGATGTTTGCTGACGAGACCGGAGCGCACGGCGAAGGCTTTGTAAAATCCTCGGCATTGAGTGTAGTACCGAAGGCGGTATTGACAGCGGCGATGAGCTGCTCATCGGCTTGTTCTTCTGCGAAGCACCCGACCAGCTTAGAAACAAAATCCGCTTGACTTGCATGATCGGAAAGCGCCAGCACATACAGCACCTGCGCTTCCTTTGCTTTTTCTGCCGTAAATCCCTTTTCGGTCATAGCCGTTTCTATGGCGTACATGGTATCCTCCACCGCCTGCAGCTTTGCTTTTTCCTCGGCGGAGAGGTTTTCCACCACCAAGGTCTGAAGGCGGTCGGTGTCGATCTCGATGTCACCGCTGAACAAAGATATAACGGCAGCCACCGGCATAATAATGATAATGATCACGCCGAGAATAATGCCAAGAACGATTCGCCGCAGCTTTTTGTCGGTGAGTATGGCAACGGCTACGCCGTTGTGGTCAGCAAGCTGTGACAAAATCGCCTGCTCCTCGGTGGACGGCGGATATTCCCGCACCGCCCATACGCAGCGGTAGCTGTCGCCGATAATATAATGGTCGGATAAAAATTTGATAGTGCCGGGCAGGATCACATCGAAGAAATCCTTGGTGCGGATTTCCTCTGCCTGCTCCGGCGTGAGAATTTTCGGTTTTCTTTTGAGCATAGTTTTTCCTTTCTGCCGTTTAGGTTTCTGCGGCGATAATAAGCAGCCTGCCGTCCTTGCCCGAACCGTAGCAGGTGGAGAGAATAAGGTGGTGGCCGTCCTCGCAGGTTATGCGGTTATACCATGAGTCTGCGGTATTCGTTTTCAGCACCTCGGTCACGGTGAAGGTTTGCACTCCGTCTGCGGTTTCAAATTTCACGGTTCGGTGCGCGTTCAGAAAATCGGTATTCAGATATTTCTTCAAATCGGAGAACATCGTACCGTTTTTCATGTTGTGACCGTAGATAATGCGGTTTCCGCCGTCTGTACTGCAACGCCAATCAAGAAACGGTACGCCGCTTTGACTGTACTGTCCGTGAAAGCTGCGGCGGAGATATTTTTGCGGATCGTTCGGTGTGTGCATAACGGGATAACTGATATTCGTGCCGTCAATGGAGATCCACCCAATGCAGTCCGTATTTGCGGCAATGAGTGCCGAAATGTTGCGCTCGGCGGCAGGTTCCTCCGTAGGCTCGGCCTGCTCTGATTCTGTCTGTTCTGCCGTGACTGTAGGCTCGGCGATTTGTGAGACGGAAGTCATCTTTTTCTTTCTGCCGTTCTTTTAACTCATAATAGATATTAACGCCTGCCAGCACGGCAGCCGCCGACAGCAGAAGACAGAAGAATATGAGTGCAATTTTATTCCTCGCCTTAATCGTCCGTCACCGTAAAATACTGTTTGCCGTCAATGTCGGGCATGGTTTCGCCCTGCATACTCGCATCGAAGTATAACGCTAAAATGCGCTTGATCTCCGGCTTTTTCAGTCGGTGTACCTCAAAGCCCTCGCCGGCGATCTTGCTTTCAATGCGATTGGCGGTTTCAAAGACCTGCTTTTCCTTTTGGTTTTTCAGCCTTGCCACAAAGAAAAACTGCCGCGCCGTTGCCATTTCCACCTGCACGGTATCGAGAAAGTCAATGTCCTTTCCGATGAGCTTTTTGACTTTTCCGTTTTCCTCGGCTTCAAGGCGTTCGGTCAGATAGGCTTTGTTATCGTCAAAGCATTCTGAGGAGTCGGTGCAGATGATCTCGATGTCGGGCAATGCCGACAGCACCATCATCAGATGGCGGATCTTGATCTCGATATTGGTATGCGACAGCACCGAGATGTTGGTGGGCGACACAAGGTAAAAGAGCAGTTCACCCTTGGTCGTTGCAAGGCCGTACTTCGTGAATGTCTTGATCCCTAAAAGCTCCTGCACCGAGCGGCCTTTTTTCTTTTTCTGTGTGTTTTTTACTTTCAATTTTCGGTCACCTCCAAAAAAAGTAAGCCACCGCATTTTCTGCGATGGCTTTGAGAAAGGTATTCTGTTATAGGGACATGGTCGGTCCGGATCGTTCCGTTTCAAGCGACTCGGTCATTTCAAAAACCGGACGCAGGATAAGATCCACCCTTGCGGCAATATACTGCTTATAAAACTTCTTTTGCAGTTCGGAAACATACGGCACATCGTCGATGAACGCGCCGATCTGATCCATGTCAACGCGCTCATAGATTTCTCTTACAGCCTGATCACATTCCTCATATTCGCCGCTTGAAAGGAAATCATAATAGTTGATCTTGCTGCCGTGCAGCTTAATGGCCGAAGTGGGAAAACGATAGATCCGCAGATCCAGCGCCTCCTTGTCGGTCAGCACCGCCTGCATTACTGCGTCATCGGCCTGCGGCAGCAGACAGCTTCCGCAATCGTAGACCGGGGCGATCTCGCGTCGGTCATTCTTCGGATCGTATAAAAAGCCCCAATTGCCGTTGTGCCGGTCGAAATTGCCGAGCAGCGCATCTACGGCAAACATCTCCCAAAAATGCGTTTTCAAACGAATGGGATCGACAAACTGCTGTCTTTCGATCGCTTCCAGAATGTCGGAGAGCTCTGTTCCGCTGCCGTTGGAATCGGAATCTAAAACGGTGTTTTTGATGGAACAGAAATCATAGAATTTCTTTCCGTCCTCTGTAAAATCAAGACAGGCACAAACGATTTTTTCTTTGCCGTTAACCGTGAATGTTCCCAGCATGGTTTCCTGCGCCTTGACACCGAGCATATTAAAAATACTGCTGGCGATGTGTTCGCTGATGCAGCTATTGGTATAGGACAGCTCTGTCGGCTTGCCGTCACCAGACGGCGGGAATTTCAGCATATACGGTCTGCCTTGATATTCCACGGCGATCTTTTTGCCGTTTGCACCGTTATACGCCCGATCGAACAGGCGGGGACAATTCGTAAAGTCTATATTCTTTGTCATGCTTTTGCTCCTTCCCACAAATATTTTTTGCGGAGATATTCGGCGTGCTCCGGTGTGATGACGCCTTCGCTGATCTCCGCCAAATTGATGCTGCCGTACAGCTCTCCCCACAGACAATCCAGAATGGAGGACTTGGTTTTCAGCCCCTCTTTATAGGCGTCCAGATCGTGCTGAAGATAGTTCGGCAGTCCGTGTTCATAGGTGCGTTCACGCTCGGCCGCCCGTATACCGCTTTCGGTCAGCGTTTCCATGGAAACGCCCAATACCTTTGCCAATTTATATACCGTTTCGGCAGAGCATTTTTCCAGCTTCGTTTTTCCGCTGCAAATATCGTTCAGCGTGGCGTGAGGAATGCCCGCCTCGACCGCTAATCTGTATTTCGTCATGTGCCGCTTTTCCAGCAAAGTGTCTATCACCACACAAATCACCTCTTACTATTATTATATCGGCATACCGAAATAATGTCAAGCGCGAGGCGAAAAAGTCACAATTTGTTTTCAGCTATTTCCATTCGTAGTATTGCTGTGTGGATATAAAGTACCGCACGGCATATTCCATAAAATCCAGCACCGTGGTGTCATCCATGCGGATGGTCAGAAAGCCATAGCAGAGCACCGCCGCTGCCGGAAGAAATATGCGGAGCTGCACCAACGCCAGCACCGACAGCAGTGCGGTTACGGCAAGGATAACAAAATCTCTTAGCCCCCACAGCCACAGGTTGGCCGTAGCCTTGAGGTTTTGCGGATAGATATATTGCGTCACTCAGTCATTCCTCCCATCGTAATATCACCGACATCCTCGCAAAACTCCTGCGGCGTCTGACCGTGTGTCTGCATGAGCTTTTCTGCGATCATGTCCTTGATGAGCTGCGATTCTGCGCTCGTCGGCTCATAGTCGAAGTACGAGGAGCCGTTATCACGGCTGATCTCGCATTCAATACGCAGGGTGTCGGCAAAGGGATCGTATTTGGCATACATATTCAGCCAAGTGCCGTCCTCCGAGGCGGTGTCGATCCCAAACTTTTTGTCCGCATCGAACCATGTTTCGATATAGGCTGTGATCTCCTGCCCGATATCGCAGTCCACCTCCATATCTGCGTCAACTTCAAGCATTGCTCTTGTAAGTTCAAAGGTTTTCATTTTTGTCAGTATCGAGGCCGGACGGTATTCGGCATCGGAATCGTGCCGGTCAAGCTCCACTCGGATATGCTCTGCCAACTGCTCGGACAGAAATTCCTTGCATACCGCAGTCGTTTGCTCTTTGATAATGCCGAGATATTTAAGCCCGGCGTTGTATCTTGCAAGCAGCTTGTCATAGGTTATTTCTGCGTTGTCAGACGGCTCAAAAACACCGTAATCGCCGTACCAATCGGCATACCGTTCCGTCTGCGAAATGTCCGCTGCATCCTCATATGCAGCGATAACCTTAAACGCATCTGAACCGTATTTCCGCAAAAATCTGTTTGCTTCCTTGTAATATTCCATAGACACCTCCGTTATTTGCCTGCGGCCTTCGCCACACTGCGGGTCAGGTTGACCGCCGTTGTAGTGGCGTGAACCACGCTCATCATGTTGACTCTCACACTTGAATCCAAACCGAACTGCTGCGCAATCCTCGGCACTTCATTGGCAGCCAGCATAATGCCAAGCCCCAAGAGCATATTGTTCGGGAATGTCATCAGTCCAAGGAACAACAGCGTTGTTTGCATAAATGCGGTAAGGCAGATCGCAATGACCTGCTTGCACCATTGATTGAATCCGTCGGTATATCCCCGCGGAACGCTGAACATATACAGTGAGCCGACCGCTATTTGAATGAGCAGGATGCCGCCGCGCTTGATATTGGCGAAAAATGTCTTGATCACGCAGTAAGCAAAGGCGATCATGCACAGCAGATTCAAAAGGCCGTAGGTTGCCGAGACCGCCGACGAGAACATTCCGGCGAGGGCTGCAAGCCCTGCATCGGCAAGACTTTCGTTGATCCCGCCGGAGGCGATCCCGACCAAGTCGTGTGAAAAGGTGTTTTGCAGGCTGATGCAGAATTTATATAATTCTATCGGCACTATGCCGATGAGGGAGCAGGCAAAGAAGCCTTTTAGGATGTTGAGCGCGGTGGTCTTGATGTTCGCCCTGCCGCACTGGTATTCTATCGCCACATCGAATATGGCTACCGCCGTTCCTGCAACGAATAAGCCCCAGCCGAACAGCGCAAACAGCTTCACGGTAGCCTGCACCCATTCGAGATCGAATACTTCCGACCCCATATTGCCCATCATTTCGAAGAAATCGGCAATGGCGTCGTAGATAATCTCATACAGCCATTTGAGCATGGCGTTCCAAATCGCATCGCCCACACCCGAACCGATAAAGTCGATCGTATCTCCAATGGCACTTCCGATGCCCGAAATGATATCTCCTAACCAGTCAAAAATAAGTCATCACCTCATTTCCAAAGTGAAACGGCAGGCGCTCACGCCTGCCGTATGAGAAAAGCCGCCGACCATTTATCTGTCAGCGGCTGTCCCGATCGTTTCCGTATCCTGTTTCATTTCCATACCGTCCATAAAGCCCAAGCGATACGCCTCGGCCTGAAGCAGCGTATCGATATCCGCCTTGGCGTCATTGAGCTGCTGAAGCAATTCCTTCTGCGTATCCGACAGCGTTCGTTCCAAGCTGTCGGCGGCCATATTCAGCTTATGGATCGCGTCGTTATATTCGGCTGTATCCCGGACGACGCTTTCTATCGGACATATCTCTCCAGTATACAGCCTTTTGAAAAATCCCATATTGATCCCGCCTCCTTTCTAAGTCACACAACATACCACACCGTCTGCCATAAGTCCAGCACAAAAATATAACCGCCGCAACCTTTCGCGACTGCAGCGGTCCTTGCCGTATACAAGCATTATTTCAGTTTGTTCGGATCAATGATAAGCACCTTTTTCCCGCTGCTCATGGCATAGCGGACGGTATTGCCCGTGCCGCTTTTCGAGCCGTTCCACACGGCGATCACCGCATCGCTGTGATCTACCATATACCGATTTCGTTTCATCATGCAGTTGGCGGTATAGTGGGTCTGCAGCATGGTTTCTCTATCGGAACGGGCTATGATGCCGTAATACCGTTCACGCCAATTTTCCGACCACTTTGCCGCCTGCGTTTCGCAGGGGATAGCACATTCGAGAGTGATCTGCGGATTTTTTTCTTTGAGCTTCAGCACGGCCTCGGCTGCAAAGATATCCACACCCATTGCCATTCCGGAGATAAAGTGCGTAACGCCGTTCTCGGTGATCTGCTTTTCTATGGTATCCGTTAAATCGCCTTGAGCTTTACGCAGCTTTCCTCATGCTCGTTATACCCGAACGGCAGCGAATTCGGTCTGTGTCCTGTGAAGCAACAACTTCTGTCTTTCATTTATCTTCTTCTCTTTGTATGTATTAGCAAGTGATACACACTTGCTAATACATAGTTTTGCACCATTATAGCAGAATATATTGTCGAAATAAAGGAGAGAAAATAAAAAAACTGCACGAAGTTCGTGCAGTTTAGTCGTGAATCGTCGTTATTGGTTGCCTTCAGCCTGCTTTATCATCAGATCCAGCATCTCCAAGATCCGCTGTTGTTCTTCGGCGGGTAAGGCGGAAAGTCGCTTACTGATCTCGTTCGCCTTGTATTCCGCAGAATGCTCGATAACATCGCAGAAAATGGCGTCAGCCGAAACACCCAAGGTATTTATAATCGTAATCAGCCGTTCGCATCTCGGAAAAGAACCGCCGCGCTCCACCATGGAGATATAATTAACGGAAAACTTGGTCTTTTCGGAGAAGTCCTCCTGCGTCATACCGAGCTTTTCGCGGCATTCTTTTATGCGCTTGCCGATGCGTTTATCTATCACAAAAATCACCTGCTTCCTGTTGTTCTAACTCTCTAATACATAGTATAAACGGCTAATACAGTTTTTAGAACAAACGCAAATACATACTATGTGGATTAGCGTGTTAGTTTTAAGGGAAGTTTTTGTGAAATCTACTCTTGAATCGGCCGATATGCGCATTTTCTCAGATGATCGACCAGATATACAGCGGTGCGGTGAGGGTGAAGATCAGGCAGGCGAACAGGATGCATGGCGCGGCGAATTCAAACTGCCCGTGCTTGCGATACTCAAAATATGCCGTACCGACCCTGACAAAAAACAGGATGGCGAGGATCATATCGCACACGGGAAACACCACATCGTTGACCACCGTTTGGATCTGTCCTTTGGCGGCGTTCCAAGTGTTTTCAATTGCTCCCGCTACATCGCCCGCAGCGAAAGCGGTCTCGGAAAAGGCCGACACAAGGACGGCCACGAGCAGAAGGGAGAAAAGGATTCTTGTTGGTTTCTTTTTCATAAGCGGTTACCTCCGATCACTTTTTGAATTTCATTTTCGGTTATCTTTCGGATGCGGATATTGAGATTTTTGCAGAACTGCAGCTCGTTTTTCATGCCGTCTGTGACGGCATCTCCGAACAGCCACAGCTCGTCGCAGAACCACAGAAGCGACAGCCCCGCCGCAAGTCCGATTTCTCTGTCTTTGGGATCGTTATCGTCAAGACATTCCGCATAGAAATGCGGCACGACCGGAGCCGTGCTGCACCTCAGTGCGTATTCGGTATATGTCCTGACCTTTTTGAGATTGCTCGCAACATCCCCGCCGAGGGGAGCGCAGACATACACCTTGCGCATCATTCGTCATCCTCATCCTTTCGGGATTTCACACGGATAATGATGACCGCCACAAGACCGCCGAGCGCCACAGCGCCGAGTCCGATCCAGAAGCCGAGGTTGGAGTTATCTTCCGTCTGCGGATTGTCCGGTGTGGGCGGCGTGATTTTTACGGTCTGACCTTCGTCCTTCAGATCCGCATGGGCGGCGATCTCTGTATCGTCACGGTAGAGGGTTTCGAATACCACGATCTCGGTAGCAGTTTTAAGCCCGGAAGCGTCGAATATGAAGGTGATATTGATCTCGCCGTCCGGCTTGTCGGGCTTGAAGGTGAAGGAGCTGCGAATTTCCTTGGTGTCTGCAAGGAGCGGTTCTCCGGTGGCCTTGTTCATCAGCACACCCTTGACCGTATATTCCTTGCCGGGGGTGAGATTTTTGTAGGACACTGTATCCTCAATCTTCACTCTGCCGCTTGCGGTAACTTCCTTTTTGCCGTCCACCGTCGCTTTTTTGCCGATTTCGGGTATTTTTACCTTTACCGTCTGATTTTCGTCCTCGATATCCGCGTGTACGGCAAGCTCTTTGCCGTCCTTATACAGCGTTTCAAAAACCACAAGGCTTGTGCTGCGCGTGTTCGTAAAGGGCGACATATTCTTTTACGGTGAGCAGGTCATTCTGAACCTCGGCTATCTTGCCGAGGTATTCCTCCGAGAGGTAGGGGTTGTCGTTGACGATGCAGTTGCCGTTGTACTTCACTCGACACAGCGGCATCCCGTCCGAGGACACCGCAAGCCAACCGTCACCGTCCGGTTCGGTTTCAAAGCGGCCACGCAGCCGCTTGGCTAATTCTTTTTGAAGCATTGTCTTTTTCTCCTTTTTCGGGCAATAAAAAAGGCAGGTAGATTTTGATTTCTACCTGCCGTACATTTTGATTATTCAGTTTTCGGGGGTTCAAGTCTATCCACAAAGGGAAAACGGCGATTTTGCATCTGTGTTTTGGCACAGTGAAAAATCGCCGTTTGGGTAGCAAAAAACCCCGACAGAATCGGGGTTTTCGGCGGACGCATCTTTTTTGTGTCCGCATTATGGCGCGGAAGGAGGGATTTGAACCCTCGCGCGTGGTTTAGACGCCTACTCCCTTAGCAGGGGAGCCCCTTCGGCCACTTGGGTACTTCCGCAAACGATATGAAAATTGGCGGAGAGAGTGGGATTCGAACCCACGGATGCTTTCACATCGCCGGTTTTCAAGACCGGTGCTTTCAACCACTCAGCCATCTCTCCGTGCGTGCAAAAGCATATTCAACTCAGACGCAGGACATATTTTACCACATTGCGTCCCGGCTGTCAATGGATTTCTGCGCTCCGGGTCAAAAAACCTACACCGGGGTGAACTATCAAAAATGACGAATCGCGTGCGGCAGAATGGCCGAATAACCGACACAGTGTCGGCGAATTGCGAATACTACTTGCAATATAAGCGGGGATGTGGTAAAATACTGAAAAGGAGGTACTGTCATGAAGCGAAGAACCGGAAAGAAGATCGGAAAAATCCTCCTGCTGGTGATCCTTGCGGCTGTGGTGGGCGTGATCGTCTACACCGCCCTGACCTGGCCGATATATCCCCAACCCCGGAAAAACGTGGACAGCTATCAGCAGCTGCGGCAGGACCTGGCGCAGACCGAACTGCTGGCGCCGCCGGAGGATATTCTGCCCTGGCACGATGTGACCTATGGGGAGGAGCTGGACGGACGAGGCAGAACCAGCAAGGCCCGAGGCTTCCTGATCAGCGGCCATGTGTCCCGGGGCGATGCGTCCTGCTTTGTGGAGCTGGCGGGCCTGGAGGACCACTCCTCTGTTTCCGGGGAAATACCGCTGCTGGAAAATTACCGGACGGTACCCATTTGCCGGTCCACGGGAGAGCAGGCGATGCTGTACATATTCAATATCCGGGGCAATGAATACTCCGCGCGGGTGTATCTCCCGGAGGATGCGTCCCAGGACGTGACCGACTATTTTGACGGCCTGCTGCAGGCCGCCTGCCACGACATCATTGACCTGTATTCCTGACGGGAAAGGAGTCCTGCCATGAAGAAATCCACAAAAATCGTCCTGCTGGCGGTGCTGCTGGCCATTGTGGGCGGCATCGTGTATACCGTGCTGACCTGGCCGATATATCCCCAACCCCGGAAAAGCGTGGATAGCTACGCGCAGCTGCGGCAGGATATGGAAAAGACGGGTGTGCTGGTCCCTCCGGAGAACGTCCTGCCATGGGTGGAAACGTTCTACAGTCAAGAGCTGGATGGCCGGGACCGGCTGAGTAAGCCCAGGGCTTTTCTGATGTCGGGGACCGTGGAATACGGCGGTGCGTCATACAGGGCGGAGATCTTCGAGTCTCAGAAATGGAGCTTCGAGTGGCGCGCGGAGATCTCGCTGCGGGAAAACTATCGGATGACGCCCATTTACCGGGACGCGTGGGAAGATTCGGTGCTGTATTTCTTGAGCATTGACGGCCATATATACACCGTCACGGTGTACGCCGACGGGAAGATGCCCCAGGATGCCATGGACTATTTCGACGGCCTGCTGCTGGAGGCGTGTCACACGGTGGTGGATCTGTATCAGTGATGGGGGGATTGCTGTAATGAAACGTAAAAACGGGAAAAAGGTCCGGAAAATCGTCCTGTTGGTGATTCTGGCCATTGTGGCGGGAGTCGTCCTATACGACCTGGTGTTTTGCTGGCCGGTACACCCGTCCTTACAGAAGCCGGCGGAGAGCTATGAGCAGCTGAGCCAGACGGCGAAAAAGCTGGGGGTCCTGGCTCCGCCGGAGGATATCCTGCCCTGGAAGCAGGAGGAGTACAGCATCTATCTGTCCAGCATCAGGCGCTTCGCCCGGCCCACCGGCTGGGATATGGCCGGGAAGGTTATCTATGACGGGACCACATACCCGGTGTATATCCTGGCGCTGCGAAATACGGAGAAGCACGAGGAATATCCGCCGCTGAGAGAGAATTACAAGCATGTGCCCATTTATGTCCAGTCAGGCGATGGGGGCGTGAAGATGCAATTTATAGTGGAGGGGCACCTCTATCAGGTGGGCATGATGGCCCCGCCGGAAAGCGCCCTGACCCAGGATGTGACCGACTATTTTGACGGCTTGTTGCAGGCCGCCTGTCGCGAAATCATCGACCTGTATTCGTAACGGGAAAGGAGTCCTGCCATGAAGAAATCCACAAAAATCGTCCTGCTGGCGGTGTTGCTGGCTCTTGTGGGCGGCATCGTGTATACTGTGCTGACCTGGCCAATATATCCCCAACCCAAGAAAAATGTGGATAGCTACGCGCAGCTGCGGGAGGACCTGGCGCAGACCGAGCTGCTGGCGCCGCCGGAGGATATTCTGCCCTGGCACGATGTGACCTATGGGGAGGAGCTGGACGGACGAGGCAGAACCAGCAAGGCCCGAGGCTTCCTGATCAGCGGCCATGTGTCCCGGGGCGATGCGTCCTGCTTTGTGGAGCTGGCGGGCCTGGAGGACCACTCCTCTGTTTCCGGGGAAATACCGCTGCTGGAAAATTACCGGACGGTACCCATTTGCCGGTCCACGGGAGAGCAGGCGATGCTGTACATATTCAATATCCGGGGCAATGAATACTCCGCGCGGGTGTACCTCCCGGAGGATGCGTCCCAGGATGCCGTGGACTATTTCGACGGCCTGCTGCAGGCCGCCTGCCGCGAAATCATCGACCTGTATTCGTAACGGGAAAGGAGTCCTGCCATGAAAAAAGCTGGAAAAATCGTCCTGCTGGCGGTGCTGCTGGCCATGGTGGGTGGGATCGTGTACGCCGTTATGGTCTGGCCGGTGAATCCCACCCGGATGAAGCCGGCGGAAAGCTATGAACAGCTGCGGGACACGGTGGAAAAGAAATCGGATATCCGGGTCCCCGGGGAAAACCTGCTGCCGTGGACAGTGACGGAGCGTCAGCTCCGGATGGACGGCCCCTCCCGGCTGGCCAAGGTCAGCGGCTTTGCCATATCCGGCACCATGGAGCGCGGCGGCGTTACCTTCAACGCGGAGGTCTCCGTGGGAGTCACCGGCGTTGTGGGGGATCTGCCGTCCCCGTGGGACGTGTACCGCTATGTGCCGGTGTACCTGTTCCGGAACCAGGGGTTCTATATGGCGCAGCTGTGTATCGACGGCAGCGAGTACATCATCCAACTGCACTATCCGGAGAATGTGACCCTGCCGGAGGAGGACGCGGCGTATGTGGAGGATGCGCTGCGGACGGCGTGCCACGTTATCATCGACCTGAACGAAGCCTGAAAAATGCGCCCCGCTGGGGCGCATTTTTTACGAAAGTGTTGCATATGACACAGAATTTTTGCTGGGAAGGGGATATAATAGAATAGATAAAATAGGGAAAGAGGGGTTTTCTGATGTTCTGCACAAGAAAGGTCAATGACGATTACACCTGGGTGGGGGCCGACGGCCGCCGCCTGGCTATGTTCGAGGGGGTCTATGACGTGCCCCGGGGCATCTCCTTCAACAGCTATCTGCTGATGGACGGGAAAACGGTGCTGTTCGACACCGCCGACGCCTCCGTGTGCCGCAGCTTTCTGGAAAACGTGGCCCACGGGCTCAATGGCCGGGCCCTGGATTACCTGGTGGTGCAGCACATGGAGCCGGACCACGCCGCCGATATCCGGGACCTGCTGACCCGGCACCCGGAGACCACCGTGGTGTGCTCCGCCGCCGCCAAGAATATGCTGGCCCAGTTCTTCGGCCCCGGGTACGAGGGCCGCATCAACGTGGTGAAGGAGGGGGACACCCTCTGCACCGGGCGGCACACCCTGCACTTTGTGGCCGCGCCTATGGTCCACTGGCCGGAGGTGCTGATGACCTATGACGAGACGGACAAGCTCCTGCTGACGGCGGACGCCTTCGGCACCTTTGGTGCTTTGAACGGCGCGCTGTTCGCCGACGAGGTGAACTTCGACCGGGACTATCTGGACGAGGCCCGGCGGTATTACACCAACATCGTGGGCAAATACGGGACCCAGGTCCAGGCGGTGCTGAAAAAGGCCGCTGGGCTGGACATTCAGATGCTGCTGCCCCTTCACGGCTTCGTGTGGCGGCAGGACCTGGGGTATATCCTGGGCAAATACGACCTGTGGAGCCGGTATGAGCCGGAGCAGCGGGGCGTGGTCATCGCCTATGCCTCCGTCTACGGCGGCACGGAGAACGCCGCCAACATCCTGGCCTGCCGCCTGCGGGAGCAGGGGGTGCAGGTGGAGATGTTCGACACTTCCGTCACCCCGGCGTCCTATATCCTGGCGGCGGCCTTCCGCTTCAGCCATGTGGTGCTGGCGGCTCCCACCTATAACGGCGGCGTGTTCGTCACCATGGAGAACCTGCTGCACGACCTGACGGCCCACGGCCTCAAGGGCCGCCGGGCGGCGTATATCGAAAACGGCTCCTGGGCCCCCACCAGCGCCCGGGGGATGCAGAAGCTGCTGGAGCCCCTGAACTGGGAGACGGCGGCGGGTACCGTGACCCTCCGCTCCGCCCTGCGCCAGGGGCAGCAGGAGGACCTGGAGCGCATGGCCGCGCAGCTGGCCGAAAGCGTGAAGGCGTAATATATTGTCGAAAATCAGCAACATATGATGTAAAAACGGACACACCGCCTCCATGAGGCGGTGTGTCCGTTCCATTTATGCGTTGCGCTCTATGCCCTCAGGCGCAGCTCGCTTCTGCTGTTCCCTGATGGCAGCCTGTGCGGCGGGCGGTGCGGCTATAAGCACTGCCAAGGGGAACACAACGACAACCACTTCCGACCCCAAAGGCCGGGTGACGAAAAAAGGCTTTGCAAATAAGGGAAGTCTCTTGTATACTTATTCAGAGGGAGTTCCCTATGTATGATTTTGCTGAAATGCAGGAAGGGTTATGCAGATCGTATTTGACTTTATCGCCGGAGATATTCCCTTTGGTGAATTTTGGGACGCCTACTGTTAATAAGATTTGGAGTCCCGGAAAGAAAATTGCTGCATTGTTATTCTAAGAGGTAAATCATGTTTTTTGCAAAGGCAACCTATGCTGAATTGCGGCAGGGATATACAAATCGGAATGGCTTCATCTTTACGACGCTGACTGATCCGGCCAATGTGCATGACGCGATTGTCGTTCATGTTCTGCAAAGCGCAGGCTGTATAACGCCGCAGCTTCCGCATTCTTCCAGAAGTTTTGCGGAACATCTGGCACTAATACAGTCAGAGGGGCTTGAAAAGGCAATCGTCATTTCGGACGAGATCGGTTGGCTGTCTCAATGCCCGTCGCTTCAGTTCTTGTGGGTCATTCCATCAGACTCTGCGGCAGACGGATTCGATTTTTCGCCGTTGTATCATATGCCATGCGTTAAATGGCTTCGCTGTCAAACGGCCTATGGTATAGCAGGAAAACTGCACGGTGAAATAGACTACGGGAAGGTCCCAGGTCTGCGGTGCCTGTATGTATCACATACGAAGTACGAGTATGGTTTCGCCAATGCGCAGGACTTACAATCCCTTAATCTCTGCGCATATCAAGGAAATGACCTTGCAGATGTTATCGGGGGAGAAAGCTTAGACTGGCTATCGCTGACGCAGGGCAAAATTCACTCGCTAAATGGCTTGCACAAGGCAAAATCCTTGAAGTCGCTTTCCTTGTGTTATCAGCGAAATCTGACGGATATCTCCGCCCTGGTAAACGTAAAGAGTACCTTATTCCAGCTGTGCCTTGACCACTGCTCTCATATCACGGATTTTTCTGCTCTGTCCGCTTTATCGGCGCTGGAATATCTGGAGTTACAAGGAAATAGCATCTTGCCAAACCTATCTTTTCTTTGCAATATGCCAAATCTGAAGGTTTTGAATTTGGGCATGGATGTTGCAGACGGAGACCTGCGTCTATGTATGAACGTCCCTTATGTGACCTGCAAAAACCGTCGCCATTTCAATCTTCGGGACGCAGAGCTGCCAAAACGGCTTTGCTCTGTGCAGGATGACCACGGAGTCGAGCTGTGGCGACGATGCTGATGATTTGGCTTTTCGGCCCCAAAGGGCTGCGGACATCATAAAAGAAAGTCCCAGCAATAGCCAGCAAATAAGCGGATTATTAGGAGGTACTATGCAGATCGTATTTGACTTTATTGCCGGAGATATCCCATTTGATGAATTTTGGGACGCCTACTGTGCGGACCCCAAAATCGGAGAGTGGCTGGACAGTATTGCTGATTTCAGCCATGAGCCGCCGCCGGTTATTGCTAAGGATAGATTACTCTATGCTTTATACCGGACAATAGCTTTAGTATATGATGGACACGTACTGAGAATGCTGGTGGAAAGTCCCTATCCGCCCAAAGACTCGTACACAACGATCGTTCGCAGGCAATGTGGCATATATAATTTAATGCTTACAGCGATTTTGACGAAATACCCCGATGCTAAAAGGACAAAGCGCTACAAGGATGATGACGATTATTACTTCAAGGCACTTGGAAGGTCTATTGGTGGTGCAGAAGTAATGTCCTATGCGGCAGAGGTTTTGGACAAATTCCCCAGGACGATGAAAAAGGCCGACCGTGCGGCAGCCGGTAAAGAAGCCTTATGGAAAGCTTTTCACATCAAGGATAGGAAATTTCCTCGCTGGGCGCAGGAGGCCGATTGGCCTATGGGCAAGAACTCTCCCATGGAGTATCTTGGCCAGCGCCGGGACGGAGAACTGGTGGAGCTGCGCTTCCGGGACGTAGACACCGGTGAAGAACGTACCGTGGAGCAGTTTTATTAAGGCACGTGTCTCCGCAGGGGATTTTCCCCTGCGGAGACAGAACGAAAGGTTGTCGAAACCTATGTCAACGAGGCGGACCAACTGGTTCATATCTGGGCAAACGGCGAAGAAATCGTTGCAACGCCGGGACATCCATTCTATTCTCCTGTCAAGGGCTGGACGGATGCGGCGCACCTCCGGGCGGGGGGATATTCTCGTTCTGGTCAACGGCGAGTATGTCGTCGTCGAAAAAATCCAACACGAGCTGCCGATTTATAAATTATATTTCGAAAAGCGGCTCATGATGTGATACACTGAACTCTGTGAATGCCCCTGCTTTCTTGCGAAAACAGGGGCTATGACAAGTGCTCTGATCAAAAATAGGCAAAAAATAACGGTCACACCGTCTCGCGGAGACGGTGTGACCGCTTGATTTATGCGTTGTGCTCTATGCCCTCAGGCGCAGCTCAGTTCTGCTGCTCCTTGATGGCAGCCTGAGCGGCGGCCAGACGAGCGATGGGCACGCGGAAGGGAGAGCAGGACACATAGTCCAGGCCCACCTTGTGGCAGAACTCCACGGAGCTGGGATCGCCGCCGTGCTCGCCGCAGATGCCCAGGTGCAGCTCGGGACGGGTCTCGCGGCCCAGCTTGGCAGCCATCTTCACCAGCTTGCCAACGCCCACCTGGTCCAGCTTGGCGAAGGGATCGTTCTCATAGATCTTCTTGTCATAGTAAGCGCCCAGGAACTTGCCGGCGTCGTCACGGCTGAAGCCGAAGGTCATCTGGGTCAGGTCGTTGGTGCCGAAGGAGAAGAACTCAGCCTCGGTGGCGATCTCGTCGGCGGTCAGAGCGGCCCGGGGGATCTCGATCATGGTGCCCACCAGATACTTCATCTCCACGCCGGCAGCGGCCAGCTCCTCGTCAGCGGTCTTGACCACGATGCTCTTGACGTACTTCAGCTCCTTGACCTCGCCCACCAGGGGGATCATGATCTCGGGAACCATGTTCCACTCGGGATGACGCTTCTGAACGTTGATGGCGGCGCGGATGACGGCACGGGTCTGCATGACGGCGATCTCGGGGAAGGTGACGGCCAGACGGCAGCCACGGTGACCCATCATGGGGTTGAACTCGTGCAGGGAGGCGATGATGGCCTTGATCTCGGCCACGGTCTTGCCCATATCCTTGGCCAGCAGCTCGATGTCGGCCTCCTCGGTGGGAACGAACTCATGCAGGGGGGGATCCAGGAAGCGGATGGTCACGGGGCAGCCCTCCATGGCCTCATAGATGCCCTCGAAGTCGCCCTGCTGCATGGGCAGCAGCTTGGCCAGAGCCTTTTCGCGCTGCTCCACGGTGTCGGAGCAGATCATCTCGCGGATGGCGGCGATGCGGTCGCCCTCGAAGAACATATGCTCGGTGCGGCACAGGCCGATGCCCTGGGCGCCCAGCTCACGGGCCTTGGCGGCATCGTGGGGGGTGTCGGCGTTGGTGCGGACCTGCAGTCGGCGGAACTTATCGGCCCAGGCCATGATGCGGCCGAAGTCGCCGCCCACGCTGGCGTCCACGGTGGGCATAGCGCCGTCGTAGATGCTGCCGGTGGAGCCGTCCAGGCTCAGCCAGTCGCCCTCGTGATAGGTCTTGCCGGCCAGCGTGAACTGCTTGTTCTCCTCGTCCATGACAATGGCGCCGCAGCCGGAGACGCAGCACTTGCCCATGCCGCGGGCCACAACGGCGGCGTGGGAGGTCATGCCGCCGCGAACGGTCAGGATGCCCTGGGCGGCCTTCATGCCCTCGATATCCTCGGGAGAGGTCTCCAGACGGACCAGGACCACCTTCTCGCCCCGGGCAGCCCATTCCTTGGCGTCCTCGGCGGAGTAGACGATCTTGCCGCAGGCGGCGCCGGGAGAGGCGGGCAGCGCCTTGCCCACAGGGGCGGCAGCCTTCAGCGCGGCGGGGTCAAACTGGGGGTGCAGCAGGGTATCCAGGTTCCGGGGATCGATCATGGCCACGGCCTGCTGCTCGGAGATCATGCCCTCGTCCACCAGGTCGCAGGCGATCTTCAGGGCGGCGGGAGCGGTGCGCTTGCCGTTGCGGGTCTGGAGCATGTACAGCTGGCCATGCTCCACGGTGAACTCCATGTCCTGCATGTCGCGATAGTGGTCCTCCAGGGTGCGGCAGACCTCCACGAACTGGGCATAGGCCTCGGGGAACTTCTCGGCCATCTGGTCGATGGGCATGGGGGTACGCACGCCGGCCACCACGTCCTCGCCCTGGGCATTGGTCAGGAACTCGCCCATGAGCTTCTTCTCGCCGGTGGCGGGGTTGCGGGTGAAGGCCACGCCGGTGCCGCAGTCGTCGCCCATGTTGCCGAAGGCCATGGACTGGACGTTGACGGCGGTGCCCCAGGAATAGGGGATGTCGTTGTCCCGGCGATACACGTTGGCGCGGGGGTTATCCCAGCTGCGGAACACGGCCTTGATGGCGCCCAGCAGCTGCTCCTTGGGATCGGAGGGGAAGTCCTGGCCGATCTTGGACTTGTACTCAGCCTTGAACTGACCGGCCAGCTCCTTCAGATCCTCGGCGGTGAGCTCCACGTCCTGGGTGACGCCCTTCTTCTCCTTCATCTCGTCGATGAGCTGCTCGAAATACTTCTTGCCCACCTCCATGACCACGTCGGAGTACATCTGGATGAAGCGGCGGTAGCAGTCCCAGGCCCAGCGGGGGTTGTTGGACTTCTTGGCGATAACGTCCACCACGTCCTCGTTCAGGCCCAGGTTCAGGATGGTGTCCATCATGCCGGGCATGGAGGCCCGGGCGCCGGAGCGGACGGAGACCAGCAGGGGATTCTCGTGATCGCCGAACTTCTTACCGGTGATCTTCTCCATCTTCTCGATGTATTCCATGATCTCTGCCATGATGGCGTCGTTGATCTGGCGGCCATCCTCATAATACTGGGTGCAGGCCTCGGTGGTGATGGTGAAGCCCTGGGGCACGGGCAGGCCAATGTTGGTCATCTCGGCCAGATTGGCGCCCTTACCGCCCAGCAGCTCGCGCATTTTGGCGTTGCCCTCGGTAAAGAGATAGCAATACTTCTTACTCATTTAGTTCCCTCCGTATATAAAATATAGTTACGAACATCTCATTATAGGCACATCCCCCGCCAAAAGCAAGAGGATTTTCACAAAAAGGAATCTTTTTGCCATTATGGCCGAAAATTACCGGGAATATTCTCCCGACAGGAAACTATTTTTTGCGGAAAAGCCGCGCCTGCGCCTTGCGGAGGAACCCGGGGGTGTGCTATACTTATAGAATCGGTTCGTATGACCATCACAGCGGCCATGGAAGGGAGGGCGGACCATGGGGCAGCTTCTGCCGGAAAACAGCACATTGGCCCGCCGCCTGCGCCGGGCCGCCCAGGGCGGCGCATTGCCCCATGCCATCATTTTCTCCGGCAGCGGGGACCGCATGGCCGCCGCCCGCTTCGCCGCCGCCGCCATGGAGTGCCAGGCGGAGGGGGGGCGGCCCTGCCTGCAATGCCGCCAGTGCCGCAAGGTGATGGAGGACATCCACCCGGACGTGCAGACGGTGCAGGACCCCGACCACCGGGAGCTGCCGGTGGACCTGCTGCGAAGCCTGCGGCAGGACGCCTATATCCGGCCCAACGACGGGGCCGCCAAGGTGTATATCTTCCCGGACTGCGACGCCCTGAACCAGCGGGACCAGAACGTGCTGCTGAAGCTGGTGGAGGAGGGTCCGCCCTATGCGGCCTTCCTGTTCTGCGCGGAGACGGCGGCGACCCTGCTGCCCACCATCCGCTCCCGCTGTGTGGAGTGGAAGCTCCGGGGCGGGGACGAGGACGCCCGGGACGACACCGCCCGGGACCTGTGCCGGGCCTTTGCCAGCGGACAGTTGCTGCCGGTGAGCCAATACCTGGTGGGGCTGGAGAACAAGCGCCTGAAGCGGGAGCAGCTGCAGCAGCTGCTGGAGGCCGGATGGCGCGCCGCCGCCGAGGCCCTGCTGGCCGCCTATGGAAAGCCGGACCCGGCGGATATCCCCGGGGCGGAGGAGCTGCGCCGGGGCCTTACCGTCCGGCAGCTCCGGGGCCTGACGGAGCTGATGAAGCGCTATTGCCTGGAGTGCCGATATAACGTGGGCGTGGGCCATGTGCTGGGGGCCCTGTGCGCCGGGTGGCAGGAGCTGCTGTGAAAGACATGAGCTATACGGATATACGAAAGGACTTAACCATATGACAACTGTGATCAGCGTCCGCTTCCGCAGCGGATGCAAAACCTACTTCTTTGACCCCGGCGACGTGCAGGTGCAGACCGGGGACCACGTCATCGTGGAGACGGCCCAGGGCCTGGAATACGCCCAGTGTACCATGGGCAACCACCCGGTGGACGACTGCTGCGTCATCCAGCCCCTGCGGCCCATGGTCCGGGTGGCCACGGAGAACGACCGCCGGACGGCGGCCCACAACCGCGCCCGGGAAAAGGAGGCCTTCGACATCTGCCAGAAGAAGATTCTCCAGCACAAGCTGGAGATGAAGCTGGTGCGGGTGGAGTGCAGCTTCGAGGGGAACAAGATCCTGTTCTTCTTCACCGCCGACGGGCGGGTGGACTTCCGGGAGCTGGTAAAGGACCTGGCGTCGGTGTTCCGGGCCCGCATCGAGCTGCGGCAGATCGGCGTCCGGGACGAGGCCAAGATGCTGGGGGGCCTGGGCATCTGCGGCCGGCCCTTCTGCTGCGCCCAGTTCCTGGACGACTTTGTGCCGGTGTCCATCAAAATGGCCAAGACCCAGAGCCTGTCCCTGAACCCCACCAAAATCTCCGGCACCTGCGGGCGGCTGATGTGCTGCCTGAAATACGAGCAGGACGCCTATGAGGATTCCCTGAAGCGCATGCCCAAAAACGACTCCTTTGTCCAGACCCCCGACGGCCCCGGCAACGTGTGCGAGGTAAACGTGCTCCGGGAGACCATGAAGGTCCGGCTGGACGAAAAGCCGGATTCCCCCCGGTGCTATCACAACTGCGAGGTGTGCGTCCTGCGCAACGGCAAAGGAAGCCGCGACGGCATCCAGGTGCCCCAGGAGCGGCCCGACCGGTATGTGGAGGAGCGGCCCGAGGAGGAGGTCCCCATGCCGTTGGTCATCGCGGACTTTGACCCCGACGCCCCCGCCCGGGAGGAGCGTCCTCCCCGCCGCCGGAACGACCGCCGCAGAAAGGGCGGCAGCCGTCCCCAGCAGGCCGGGGAAAAGGCCCCGGAAAAGGCCGAAAAGCCCCGCCAGACGGAGAAAAAGCGTCCGGAGGCCCCCAAGACTGACGAAAAGCCCCGCAGCCGCCGCCGCAAGTCCGGCGACCGGCCCCAGGAGGGCGGCAGCCGTCCCCAGGCGGCCAAGAATCCCCCCAAGCCCGCCGCCCCCAAGCCGCCCCAGAAGCCCGCAGGCGAGGCCCAGGAGG
>ENA-UOOD01001259-UOOD01001259.1-human-gut-metagenome-genome-assembly--contig:-CS67-NODE-1259-length-26601-cov-9.985346_pt1 | contig 26601 bp, 29 predicted proteins | sample MGYA00242464_ERZ724011 | MGnify/ENA metagenome assembly ERZ724011 | reverse complement strand
TCTCGCATTACCCCCGCATCGCCGAAACACTATTCCCCAGAATCCTCGCCGACCGCCGTCGAAAAATATTAAAACTCAAAAATTTATCAAAGCAATAAACAAAGTGGCAATGAATATAAGTATTTTTCAAAATATATTGCTTTATCTATGAAATTCCATATATTTGCCATATAGATACGCGATAATGCGTATTTGAAACAACTATAAGAGCGCATTTGCGCAACATTCATTTCAAAGCCTTATCTGGGAATAACCTGGATAGGGCTTTTTGTATTTAATTTTTAATTATGTTTTATGGTAAAGAAAGTAAGTATTCCATTATCTGCTCTTATTTCCAATGTCGGTCAAATAACGGGGCTACCGCCGAATCCGCGTTTGATTAAAGACGAAAAGTTCGAGACGTTGAAAAAGAGCCTGACCGATGACCCGGAGATGCTCGACCTCCGGGAGTTGATCATATATCCGAACCCGGACGAAAAAGGGACGTATATCGTCATCGGGGGAAACATGCGCTACAATGCGGCCAAAGAACTGGGACTTTCGGAATTGCCCTGCAAGATTCTTCCCGAATCCACGCCGGTGGAGAAGATGCGCTCATTCATTATCAAGGACAACATCGCCTATGGAGAATGGGACATGGACCTGTTGTCGGAAGAATGGGACACGGAGGAGTTGTCCGATTGGGGACTGGATTTGCCTATCATGGAGAGCGAGATAAATCCTGATGAGTTCTTTGATAATGTCGAGAACGCGGAGGAAAAGGAGAAAGGCGACAAAATAACCGTTTCCCTGCCTGTTGAGCTTGCAGATGAGAAAGACAGCATCAAATCAGCTATCGAAGAGGCGTTGCAAGACTATCAAGGCATCAAGGTAAAGTAAGATGAAAATCTTTCTTTCAGGTCATTACTCCAACGACTTCATTAAAGAGATTGCAGCCAACTTGATACTTGATAGATTGGCAGGGCAGATGAAGTCTTTTATTGACGGTTCAGATACAGGTGATATGAAACTCTATTTGGCAGGAGATAACAACAAAAAGAAGATTTTGCGAGAAACGCTGTTCAGCTCCGATGCGTTTTTCATGAGAGAGAATGCGCTCGCAAATATCAATATACTTGAAAGCTACTACTATCTACGGAAGAACGAGGAATTTATGACCATTGTCCGACATTTCGGCTCGTTTCTGTTGGATAGCGGTGCTTTCACGTTCATGCAGGGCACCCATCAAGGGCATGTGGATTGGGATAAGTATGTGGAGGATTACGCATCATTCATCAATCGGCACGACATAAAGCTGTTCTTTGAGCTTGACATCGACAGTGTGGTAGGGCTTGCGGAAGTGGAGAGATTGCGTTTCAAGCTCGAAAAGCTGACCGGGAAAAAGCCTATTCCTGTATGGCATAAGAAAAGAGGAAAGGAGTTTTTTATCAAGATGTGCGAGAACTATCCTTATGTGGCGATAGGAGGCATCGTGACGAAAGAAATACCACGTCAGCTATACGAGAAAGGCTTTCCGTGGTTCATCAAGACCGCACATGAGCATGGGGCGAAGATACACGGATTGGGATATACTACGGTAGCCAATCTGAAAAAGTTCCGTTTCGATAGCGTGGATAGCACCGCATGGCTTTACGGCAATCGCGGCGGCTATCTCTATAAGTTCAATCCGAGGACTGGACTTATGGAGCAAATCAACGGCAGCGGCAAATGCCGCCTCAAATCATGGGCGGGAGCGGTAAACAACTTCAACGAGTGGGTCAAGTTCAGTGCCTATGCGGAGAAAAATCTATAAGTCTGACAACTCATAAATTTTCAAGATATGGAAGAAAAGAAATCACTAATCATCTTATCGGGCGGCATGGATAGCGTTACATTGCTCTACGACCGGGCAAAAGAAATCGCATTTGCCGTTACATTCGATTATGGCAGCAACCACAACAAGCGAGAGGCAGAGTGTGCCGCCTACCATTGCAAGAAGCTCGGCATCGAGCATATCATCATTCCTCTTGACTTCATACATCAGTATTTCAAATCCTCTCTATTGGAGGGCGCGGATGCTGTGCCGGAGGGTCATTATGCAGCCGAAAATATGAAATCTACCGTTGTGCCTTTCCGCAACGGCATCATGCTCTCAATCGCTTGCGGACTGGCAGAGAGCAGAGGATTGAAGCGCGTGTGCATTGCTAATCATTTCGGCGACCACGCAATCTATCCCGATTGCCGTTCAAACTTTATCGCCCACATGAACGCAGCTATGGAACGAGGAACTTATCATCGCATTCAGATTGATGCTCCCTATACAGGGATGACAAAGACCGACATCGCCAAGTTCGGCAAGAAGCTCGGAGTTGATTACTCCAAGACGTATTCGTGCTACAAGGGCGGAGAAAAGCACTGTGGCAAGTGTGGAACTTGTGTGGAGCGAAAAGAGGCTTTCTGGGAAGCAGGAATTGAAGACCCGACAGAGTATGAGGATTAACGAATTAAACAAAGAATCATTATGTATTATGTATCAAAACGAATGGAGATAGCGGGCAGCCATAGGCTGAACCTATCGTATGAAAGCAAATGCGAAAATCTGCATGGGCATAATTGGGTGGTAACTGTCTGTTGCCGGGCTAAAACCTTAAATAGGGATGGTATGGTTTGCGATTTCAAACATATCAAAGACCAGATACATGGCTATCTCGATCATGGCAATTTCAATGAGTTGTTGCCCTTTAACCCGACAGCGGAAAATATAGCTAAATGGATCTACGAACAAATACCGGAGTGTTACAAGGTAGAGATACAGGAGTCGTCTGGAAATGTCGCTGTTTATGAGGAGGATTGACAGATGAAGATAAACGAAATATTTTACAGTTTGCAGGGCGAAGGTTTTTATACCGGAACAGCTGCCGTATTCATTCGTTTTTCGGGTTGTAACCTGAAATGTCCTTTTTGCGACACATCGCACGAGCAGGGATGTGAAATGACGGAAGAAGATATTTTTCAAGAGATAACCGGCTATCCTTGTCGTCATGTTGTCCTTACCGGAGGAGAGCCGATGTTACAACTGACCGAAAGACTTATTACTATGTTGCATAATGCAGGGAAGTTTATCCAAGTGGAAACAAACGGCACGATTCCTATCGAAAGTCATCTTCCTATCGATTGGGTAACGTGTTCACCAAAGTTTGACTTTTGCAGTCGAGGAAAACTCCGACTCCAACGTATCGATGAATTGAAAGTTGTATATCAAGGCCAAGACATGTCCGTATATGAGGGCATCGATGCTAAGGAGTACTATCTTCAACCTTGCGATACGAAAGACGCGTCAGGAAACGCCCGAATAGTTGCCGGGAGCATCGATTACATCAAAGGCCATCCTCAATGGCATTTATCTCTTCAAACACAAAAAATAATCCATGTAAGATGAAAACATCGATAAAAATAGAACGCCATATAGAAGGCATATTGAATTGTATCGGGGAAGATCCTTTTCGTGCAGGTCTTATCGGTACGCCGGAGCGCATCTCTCGTATGTATAAAGAGATATTCAGGGGGTACGATCCTGCTCAACACCCCCAAATAACGACATTCGATAATGGTGCGGACGGAATCATTTACGACAACATCATTACCGATAGCGGCAGTTATTATTCAATGTGCGAACATCACATGATGCCGTTTTTCGGGAGATACGTGTTCGCTTATGTTCCTAACCCGTCAGGAAAGATTATCGGCTTGTCGAAAATAGCCCGTGTTGTGGATTACCATTCTGCCCGCTTGCAAATACAAGAGCGTTTGGTTTCGGATATTGTCGGCGATATACGTTCCGCATTGGGAGAAAGTAACCCACCATTGGGAATCGCCCTTGTCATGGAAGGAGAGCATTTATGCAAGTCAATGCGAGGTGTTAAGAAGTCGGGAAAAATGACAACCTCCTATCTGACGGGTATTTTCAAGGACGGCCCAGCACGTTCCGAGTTCTTAGAAATAGCTGGGCGGCTCTTGAAATAGTATCATTTTGTCAGAAAATCGGGGCGGAAATAAGGGTATGCCAAGCGGACGGATAAAACAAAATGACAGCATTATGAGAAAAGAAGGCAGAAAAACGAAATATACACCGGAGTTGGTGAAGCGCATCTGCGGCCTTGTCGAAAAGGACACCTATACCGTATCCGAACTTTGCGAATCGGTCGGCATTTCGGAAACGACATTTTACGATTGGAAAGTCAAGTTTTCGGAGTTTTCGGACGCTATAAAAAAAGCGGAAGAAAGGCGGCTTGACAATTTCGTGGTGGAAGCGAAAAGAAGCCTCCTGAAAAAGATACAGGGCTACGAGGTGAAAGAGACGCATACTGTAACCATTCCGGGCAAAGAGAAGGACGAGGAAGGAAAACCCAAGCCGATTATCAAGGAACAAAAGACGATCAAAAAACATATCCAGCCGGACACGGCGGCGATCATATTCGCCCTTACCAACCTCGACCCGGAACACTGGAAGAACCGGCAGCAGCTCGACGGCAACATTCAGAGCGATGTGCGCTTTACCGGATTCCGGTCGGTATTGCCGAATGTCCCGGATATAGAGGCTCTAACGAATAATGTCCGGGAACGAAGCCGGGAAAAGTTTCTGAACGAGGATAACGACGATGAATAAGGTGAATTACGCCCAACTGCTGGCCTACCGCTACCTCTCCGACCCGAAGATAAAGGTAGTCGGTTACGGAGGTGCTGCTGGCGGCGGGAAAACGGGTCTCGGTTGCGAATGGCTCATGCGTTGCGGCTGGGCATTCCCGGGTACCCGTTGGTTCGTCGGGCGTAACAACATCAAGGACAGCCGGGAAAGCGTGTTGGTAACATTCGACAAAGTGGCCTCGTATCACGGGTTCAAGGAATACCGTTTCTCGAACGACGGCATCGACTTCCGTAACGGCTCGCGCGTCTCGTTCCTCGACCTGACCTATTACCCGTACAAAGATCCGATGTTCACCCGGTTGGGATCAAAGGAGTACACCGGCGGCTGGGTGGAGGAAGCGGGGGAAGTCCACCGTTTGGCCGTCGAGGTTTTGAAGTCCCGTATCGGTCGGCACATGAACGACGTTTACCGGTTGGAGCCTAAACTACTGCTGACCTTCAACCCGGCGAAAGGTTATCTGTACGATACTTTCTACAAGCCCCACCGGGAGGGGCGTATGCCCGAAGATACGGCTTTCGTACAGGCGTATGTTTACGACAACCCTTTCATTACGAGGGAGTATGTCGAGGTGCTCAAAAACCTCAAAGACCCGGTCTTGCGGAAACGGCTGTTGTTGGGAGAATGGGAATACGAGGACGACCCGTCGGCCTTGTGCGGTTACGATGCCATAACGGACCTTTTTACGAATGACTTCATAGAGCCGGAGGGTGCAAAGAGTTGTTCGGCAGACATCGCGGGGAAAGGGCATGACCGCTTTATCGCCTTGTCGGGTGTGGGTAATGTTTTCCGTGTGGCGATCGATGAGGTCTATTCCCCGGGCCGACAAGTGGAAATGCAGCTCCGGGATTTAATGGTCCGGGACGGCATACCCCGTTCTCTTACGGTAGTCGATGCCGACGGTGTCGGGTCGTTCTTGGAAAGCTACCTCACGGGGATAAAGGAGTTCCACGGCGGCGGCAGGCCGCACGATCCCCGGTACAAGAACCTCAAAAGCGAATGCGCCTTCCTGCTGGCGGACATGGTGAACAACCGGAAGATAAAAATCATCTGCACACCGGAGCAGCGGGAACGCATCACGGAGGAGTTCGGGGTACTGAAACAAGCCCGCATCGACAATGACACGTCAAAGAAAGCGATTATAAGCAAGGAGGAGATGAAGTCGATATTGGGGCGTTCACCCGACTACCTCGACGCTTTCATCATGGCGATGTCTTTCCGCCTCGTGTCGGCAGGCAGCGTGCCGGAAACGAAGGTTTATTCACTGCATGATTTACAACGATAAAAACGAAATATATGAAAGGACAGAAAAGAAAGAAAGGACAGAAAAGAAAGATCGGTTCAGGCTACACGTTCAAGGAACTTGTACTATTGACACCGGCCGTTCATAAGGGGAAATTTGAAGAAAGTTTGAATCATCTTTCCAAACCGGCCAAGTTGTGCGGCGTACCCGTCCCGCAAGACCTCGGCACGGCCACTTACGGCATGATAGCCGACCTCGGAAACCTCGACGAAGGAAATGAAGTGCAGGGCATTCTCGACATCTGCCGTATCGTCCTCGGTGTCGATTCGGAAAGCGTGTACAGGGAGAGTGCCGATGCCGTCCTCGGCTTCGTGAATTTCGTAACCGGGGAAATGGATAAAATCAACAAGCTCTTTGAATCGGTCAGCATCAAGCCCACGCCGGAGGAAGAACGGGCGGGCGTGCATGACCTTTCTTTCGGCACGTTCGGGGTTATGGACTGGTACGCCCGGAGAATGGGAATAAAAGACCACGACGAGGTAAGGAAGGTATATTGGCCGATTGTGTTCCGCTGCCTCCAAATGGACAACGAAACCGCACTTTACGAAAGGCGGTTGAATAAGATATATGCGGAAAATAAAAAGTGAAAAGGATATGACGGTACAGGAAAAAATCAAGTCGATAGCCTCCCGGATAGAGGGTACGGCCTATCTGTTTATGAACTGGGCGCAGACAAACGTCGCCCTCGACACGATCGATAAACCGACGATCGTCTATGTATTGCCACCTTCGGGAACGTTGAATGTGAAATACGCCTCGGTAACGGATTCCCCGTTGACGCAGATCGCCTTTCTCGACAAGACGGATTTCGATTTCGATTCGACGGAGAACGATGAGGTCATCGAGCGCATGAAGGGTCTTTTCTACGAGTTCCTTCGGGAGTACAACAAAGGGGAGTATTTCGAGCCGATGGAGGGCAACATACCCTACCAAGTCGTTTATGACAAGCTCGACGTGAATGTAACGGGTATCGTGGTAACGCTGACCCTTGTAGAACTGGAAGGCTCGGAGATATGCTGAAAGAGATACGCGGGCATATCAGGGATTGTCTCGAATCCGTGAAGGAAAGGATAAAACGGAACATCGAAGATAAGGGCCGGACGGCCTCGGGAGGTACGGCGTCCTCGTTGTCGGTCTCTGTCGGGAACTTGGGCGGCACGCTCTACGGCAGCAGTTCATTTCTTGCCATACAGAGAGGACGCAAAGGCGGGAAAGTTCCCCGGGGATTTGTCGGGATAATCCGCCAATGGATCATCGACAAGGGTATATCGGTCCGTCCCGTACCCGTAAAAAGGAAGTCGAAATACAGCGATGAGGAACGGGCACAGCTTTCGGCGGCAAGGGCTATTGCCTACACGATCATGAAGAACGGGACGAGCCTCTACCGGCGTGGCGGGTACGATGACATCTACGACACGGCCATAGAGGAGGAGACGGATAAACTGCGTCCGAAACTGCTGGACATATTTTATATAACGATAAGGGACATTAATAAAAACATGAGAGAATATGAGAAACGGAACAATCGCAAATAACAGCGGGCAGGTGTTGGCACGGGTGGAATATCCGGCGCGGTATGCCTTTGCCTTCAATCCCCTTTTGATTACGGTCGGGGAAGAAACGACCGGGTCGCTTCAAAAGGCGTATATAAGAGCCGTAAAGCGTTACGGCGGGTCAGATTACTATTATCGGGACGAAGCGGACTTCACGGACGGAGAAGCGGTCTTTGACATAAGCATGTTTTGCCGGGGTCTATTCGATCTCGGGAACATAGCGGACAATACGGAGCGGATCATTACGGTGCAGTTCGCCGTCGGTGTAACGGACAAGTCCGGAACCAACCACGAAATGCACAGCGGAGAAATTTCCGGGCCGTCGGTAATGAATGTCATTTGGGGTGCGATCGCTCCGACAGAGGAATACAACGGCCTCACCACGTTCCGCTGGTTTTCCCGTTTTCCGATGAAACTGGAATTTTTCGCACAGGCTGGCGCAAAGGTTTACAAGGAGATAGACGGCAAAGGGACACATACGCTTGTCTCAACGGTCTCGGACATGGGCATAGCCTCGATAGACCTTTCCGGGGCATTCGAGGGTGATACGGTGGTGAAGAAAGCCGCTCTTTCGGTCGGCGACTTCGTGAACGTGTTCGATGAGACCTTTGATTTTACGTTCGCCAACTATGAGAGCGAATGGGAAATCACGTTGAAGAAAGATGATAGCCCCTGCGGCGTGTTCCTGCGCTGGATAGACAAACACGGTTTCATGCGATATTTCCTCTTTTCCGAAGGCGAAGAGAGTACGGAATCGGAGGACTACGGCGACCTGCTCGAACAAAAGTACAGCGCATTCGGGCGTTACTATCCGAATATCTACCGGCAGCAGGGTAAGAGTGTAACGAGAAAGGTAAGTATCGCCGCCTTGCATCTGACCCGTGAGGAATACGAATATGTCCGTTCGGTGGCATTCTCTCCGGTTGTGGATATGTACGTGGGCGACGATGAGGGAACGGCCTCATGGCTTCCCGTACTGGTATCGTCCGGGGACACGGGCCGGGAACAAAAGAACTTGGAGGATATGGAAATAGAACTCTACTACAACGAAGCTACACAAAAGTATTAACCATAAAACGACAAAAATATGGCAACAGAAAAGACGACCGCGATATTGGATATTCGGGTCAATCTCGGTGAAAGTATAAAAGCGGTAGAAGAATATCGTAAATCGATCGAGAAGGCGAAAGCCCAACAAAAAGAGTTACGAAAAGAGCTGAAAGAGGGCACTATCACAAACGAGGAATATGAGGAATCATTTTCCGCTTTGGAAAAAGACATATTGAAAGCCAAAGATGCCATGCAGATAAACCAGCGTGCCGTTAAGAACCTTATCGTCGCCAACAACGAGAACACCGATTCTTTGCGTTCTTTACGTGCGCAGCTCTCCCAACTGACATTGGCCTACGACCGTATGTCGGAAGCGGAACGGGAGGCGGCCAAAGGAAAAGAATTGTTGAAACACATTCAGGATTTGCAGAATCAGATCCGCCCGCTCGAAGAAGCGACAGGGCGGTTTCAGAGGAACGTTGGCAATTACCAGCAGTCGATAGTAAGCGCCGTCGCCTCGATGAATCCGCTGGCCGCCAGGCTGGTAAGCATCGTGGATTTGTCGGACGAGACGGCGGGAGGCTTCACCAAGATAAAAACAAGTGCGCAGGCATTCGGCAAAACCTTATTGAGTTTGGTTAAAAACCCGGCTTTCCTTGCCATATCCGGCATAGCGGCTGCCGGTAGTGCGTTCAAGTTCTGGTATGACTACAACAAAGGATTGATCGAGGCTACCCGTTTGACGAAACAGTTTACCGACTTATCGGGTGAGGAACTGGTGTACTACCGTAGCGAGGTGCAGGCCGTTTCCGACACCTTCAACAAGGATTTTGTAGAGGTATTGCGTGGCGCGAATGCGTTGCAAAAGCAATTCGGCATCACCTCGCAGGAAGCCCTCGAATTGGTGAAAGAGGGTTTTGCCAACGGGGCGGACGTGAACGAACAATTTTTGCAAAATATCAAGGAGTATTCGACGTTTTTCAAAGAAGCGGGTTTGTCGGCGGAGGAATTTATCGCCATTAACGTACAGACGGAAAAGCAGGGCATTTTCTCGGACAAAGGCATCGACGCGATCAAGGAGGCGAATATCCGCCTACGGGAAATGACGACCGCCACGTCTACGGCATTGGAGGGTATCGGCATATCCTCGAAACGGGTACAGGAAGAATTACAAAGCGGCAGCAAGACGACATTCGACATCATGCAGGAAGTATCGGCCAAGTTGAACGAGCTGCCCGATTCGGCCTCGACTGTCGGAGCGGCATTGGCCGACATCTTCGGCGGCCCGGGAGAAGATGCGGGACTGGCCTATATCCGCACCCTTTCGCAAATAGATACGGATCTCGACACCATATCGGGAAAGACGGGAGAAGTGGCCGAATTAAACCGAATGCTTGTCGATTCGCAAACGAACCTCAATACGCAAGTGGCCTTATTGTTTGAGGCCGGTAGCGGCTTCGACCGTTTCATAACGAAAATAAAAAGCGGTTGGAATAACTTCTTGGCGGACTTCCTATCCGGTGTCAGAATGATATTTGAAAGCACCGACGACAAGAACATGCGCAAAATAACGGAGGCCATAAACAAAGGTCGGAACGAAGCGGTGGAGGATTTGGAGTTACTCAATCAAGAAGTATCCCGGCTTACCGCAGCGGGGATCGAATCGGGACTGACAGCCTCGGAAGCCCAACTTCGTGCCATCGATATGAGGAAAAAAGAGATTCAGGCCGATCTGTCCAAATACGAAAAAGAGGTCTCGGAGCGTAACGCCAACATAGAAAGAATGGAAAAAGAGATCGAAAATTCGGGAACCGGAAGGAAAGAAGCCTTAAAGAGGGCAAATTTGGCGGAGGAGATAGAAAAAGAGAATGAAAGGTTGAGACTTGCCATGCAGTTACGCAGCAAGTATGAAACGATGCTCGGTCAGGTAAACGACATGGAATATAAAGCCGGTACAGGCACAAGCACATCGACAAACAAGAGTACGGCACAAATCGATGCCGAGGCCGAGGAAATCGAAAAGGCCGAAGCCGCAATGTTGAAGGTGTTAGATGAGGCATCGGCGGAATACAAAGCCATTCTGGATAAACGCTACAAGCGGGATAAGAAGGCCATTGAGGATAAAATCGCGTTATATAAGGAAGATGAAAAGTTGACCCCGAAAATGCAAAAGGCGTTGAACGATCAACTGGAAGCCCTCGAAAAAGAACATGCCCGTGATATATCCGCGATTAGTAAAAAGGCGACCGACGACCAAATCGCCGAGCAGGAGCGGTTAATCAACCTGAAACTGTCCGTTGCGGAAAAGGGGTCTCTCGAAGAATACAACTTGCGTCTTGCCAATCTCGAACAACAGAAGCAGCAGGAGATAGCAGCCGCGAAAGAGAACAAGGAAGAAATCGCCCTTATAGAAAAAAAATATAACAATCTTATACAGGAAGAATCCGACAGGTATTATGAGAATCGAAACAGGAAACAAAAAGAAGTCTATAAAGAGGAATTGAACGAGCGTAATCTCGAATGGCAGAACAAAATCGATGCAGCCAAGCTGAACGGCGAGAATTATTTGCAACTTATGGTAGAGCAGTCTCAACAAGAGTTGGAAGCCATAAAGGAGGCCGGACAGCGGGAATGGGAGAAAAAAGAAGAGTTCAACGCCCGACTGTTGGAGGCCGAAAAAAGACATGCAGAGAATACAGCACAACTCGCAAATTATGAGATTGAAATCCAACGCAACAAAGTACAGGCTATTGGGTCAATCTTTGGTGCACTGTCAGATATGTTCGGCGCAGTAAGTGAGGATAATATAGCCATGCTTAAATTATCGAAAGCTCTTGCCATTGCAGAAGTAGCCATAAATCAAGGTATTGCGGTGTCAGAAGCTATTCGTACCGCATGGAAAGACAAAACAAATGTTTCTATATGGCAAGCAGTCGCCAAAACAGCGATAGCGATAGCTTCTGTAACAACGACAATGGTTTCAGCAATAAAGAGTATCAACTCGGCAGAGGCGCAAATAGCCGAGGCGGAATCGTCGAAAACGACAGGAACTGTAACGGTAAAAGGATATTCGACAGGAGGTCTTGTCAAAGGTGAAGGTACGGGTACGAGTGATTCCATTCCGGCGAGACTTTCGGCCGGAGAGTTCGTTATCCCGGCCAAGACGTACAAGATGTTTTCGCCGGTCTTAAACAATATTTATCGGGCAGGCCAGAATTGGAATGTAGCAAATAGAATGTATTCCCCGACCTCATCGCAAGAGATAATACCAGTAACAAAGGAGGCACTTTCCCAATCAATCTCCGATGTCCTTTTAACAGGGATTGGATATAAAACCTACCGTCTCTGTTGTGGATATAAATAAACAGCAGGCGAATGTCGACGTGATACAGTCAAGAAATAGAAGATTTTCTAAAAAATAGTAGTCATGAAAGAAGAATTATTTATAAAAACCCCTTCCGGGAAATGGGAAAGGGCGGATTTGCCGGCAGAGAGCAATATTGTTTTGGCTTATAAAAATAACCTGCTGGGAACAATCGGATTGATTCAATCCTCATACAGTTATACCGTATCTTTACCGAAAACAAGCAAAAACATGCGGATTTTCCAACTCTGCAACCTCCCTTCGGTAGTGGTGGTAAATGGAACGAAAATCATAGGAGAATCGTTTTCTGTCCGTTACCGAAAGGAGGGTATCGACATACTGGGTGATGCCGTCGGGTTTCTCGACGGGGTAACCAAAGAGGCATTTGAAATAAGCTTGTCATTCGGCTTCCTCGGAGCTTTCAGTGATTGGATAGAAAACGAAAATAAGCTGAATGATTTAGGGGATTATAACACGTTCACACGCTATGATAACAATTTGACCGATTATCCCTCATCGGGAAATATCGACGATTTACCGGCCATATTCAAGCCTTATTACGATATGGGTGTTCAGCCCAACAGTAATATAGCAAGATTGCCCGCAGTAAAAGCGTCTTATCTTGTTGAGCAGATAGAGAAAAAGGTCGATTGTACTTTTTCTTTCCCCGAAAATGTGTCGGAACAAATAAAGCATCTTGCTATTCCGCTAACAAATAAAGCTATAACATCAAGAATTATAGGAATAGATATGTATATAGGTAGTGGATCTTCCATAATAGAAGGCTCGATCGATCCATTATACAAAGGATTTAGAATATCTCCTATTATGTGTGATAATTTTGTATTGGGAAATACCATAGAAGAAGTTTTATCTGCTGAAAATGTTTTTATAGAAACCATTAGAGAAGGGGAGAAAGAGTATAAAAATTTGAATATTTCATCTACTGGGATAACTTCAAATGTAGATCAAAGATTAACGATTAGTTTTAGTGCGACGTTTACACGTGCAACAGATCAAGATGTTATTTTTTATGGCTCGGGGGATTTGTGGTTTTTAGAAATAGACGGAAAAGGAATAGGGATTGTAAAAAAGACTGTTGGAATGACATATCAAGTTGGGAAAGATTTGTCAATTTCTACAACAATGGATCAATTTGAAATAGAACCAAAAGAAGGTTATAAATACGCTTTTGTTCTTATATGTGAAACACCATATTCGGAAGATATATTTGCAAATTCAATCGATAATACTCATGGTGCTTTTCGTATTTCCTCTCTTGATTACGACGGTCTTTGTAGCATTAATTCTTCCTTATCGGAGGCTCAAAGCGTTGGAATTATTCCGTTCATTCCTATCAAGGGTAATTTGCCCGATATTTCGCAAGTGGATTTTATTCAATCGTTATGCGATATGTTCGGTATGTTTCCGATCATTAATCCAATACCAAAGAAAGATGATGAGACAGGGAAAAGAACCGTCGAATTTGTATCGATCGATACTTTATTCAAAAATAAGGTGTCAAGATATGTTTACGGAAAAAAGTTCAATGACTGGACGGATCGCCTCATTACCGACCCGAACGACATAGAAATATCCTTCTCGAAAGAGGGGTATTATCAACGTAATTATTTACGTTATACGAAAGATGACACGGTAACGGGAGACTATGACGGATATTTCGACACCCCCGATAAAAGGCTGGAAAAAGAAGGAGACTTGATAGAATTACCTTTCGCTGCTTCTGACGGTGATAAAATCATTATGGCCAGCGAAAAAAAAGACGATGACGGCAATCTAACATATACTTTTGAGGATTTTGAACCCCGCATAATGAGTGTTATTAAACGGGCGGACGGAAAATGCGGATTAACCTTTGACGGCTTGGATTTCAAAACCCTTTTGTCGAAGTATTACAGCCGTTATATAGAGTTGGTACAAGATATGTACTTGATTACCGTAACCGTCGAATTAAACGCTTTGGATTTAAAAAATATCGACTATACCTATCCCGTTTACTTCAAGCAATTCGGACGGTATTTCGGGATAGTAGAGATACAAGCCAATTCAGCCGATGATAATTGTGAGGTAACGTTAATGAGGCTTTCGGCAGGGTAGGCAATAACATGACTGTCAAATATTTTAATGCGTACCCTTTTTGAGGTACGCATTATTTTTTATCTTTGTTGTGTGTAAACAAAATTTAAATTAGTTGTAAATCGTATGAAGGACCTATCTTTGATTGCATTATTAATCCTATTTTCTTTTAAAGTTAATGCACAGATATATAAAAAAAATCTTTCGATCGCAGATGTAATAAATGGGCGTTCTAACATTGAAGTGTATGATTATATACAGAATAAAAAGGTCGATAAAGAGGAGTATATAGCCATGTATGGAAATAGATTCTATAAAGACATTTATAAAATTTCTAAATCAATGCGTTATTCTTCGGAGGAATCGATGAGGAATTTTCAAGAGGCAATCGCAATGCGTCAGCAAAAGATAGAGAATAATCGGGAGGAATGGAATCGTCTCCGGAATACCAATATGCGCTATTTGCTAGCTGGAAAGTCATTGATAACTTTATCGACCATATCGGCAGGCGTTACCATACCAGTAATACTATCAAAGATGACAAAAGATGCTACAAATTATGTGGTACATGGTGAAGGTACTTATACTGGGAACATGAAGAAGATTGATAGACGAACAAAAAGCTGCATTATAACCGGGGTGGTTTGCGGTATCGGTGAGCTTGCCGGAATATTCTGTATTGCACGCTATCGTACACATCGAAATGAGTACGACCCGCCGTTCTATTTTACTCCCGCTTTGAATGAAGAAAGCATCGGGTTCTCTTTTATGAAAACCTTTTGACAAGATCCTCGGCGATTGCCGGGGATTTTTTTACTCTTTCAAGTTTTTCATGGCGTGGAAACTATTTCAAAAAGGAAAACAGATCGTATTTGCATAACCTCACCATTTTGCTGATGTCCGCAAAATGGTATAACCTTATTTATTTACGAAATTTTGACCGTAAATCATTAAGTCTTGCAAAAAGTGTAGAAAATTTTCCTCACTTCTCCGAAATGCACTCTGTTGGCAGCCAAAATCCCGGGAAAATCTTCCTCAAACAATGTTTCCCTCTCTTTTTACTTATACGTCCGGTGTTAAATGATATTAATTATCATATCATTTATCTGCATTATATTTGATATTAAAATTAATATCATTATATTTGCATTGTAATAATCAAACAAAAACAAAATGAAGTACAAAGAACTCGAAAGGCTTGTAAAGAAAGCGGGCTGTTACGATATAGGCCGACAACAAGCCGGACACCCTTTATGGTACAGCCCAAAGACGGGAAAAATGTTCCAAATGAGCAACCACGGATCGGAAGAAGTAGCAACCGGAACACTAAACAAGATTAAAAAGGCAGCGGGGATTTAATCCCCCTGCTTCCACCATAAGATAAAAGGAGATAAAGGAATGGAAAAAAGAAAAGTTACCGCAGTGATAGAGCGCGCCGGAGATGGGACATACAGCATTTACATGGACGCCGATGACATGGGTTATCTTGTAACAGGGACGGGAAAGACCGTCGATGAGGCCATGACGATGTTTAAGGCCGGGTATGACGATATGAGAAAATATCATGCGGAAGAAGGAAAAGAGTTTGAAGAAGTGGATTTCGATTACAAGTACGACATGGCATCATTTCTTTCTTACTACTCGAAGATACTTTCTCTTGCCGGCATGTCGCGCTTGACGGGAATAAATCAACAACAGTTGAGCCATTATGTTACAGGCAGGAGAAATCCTTCGGCAAAAACCATAGAGAAAATGCAGGCCGCCATACAACGTTTCGGCAAAGATTTAAGCACTGTACACTTTGTTTGATTATTACACGCCCTCAAAGGCAGTGCTGGGCATACTCCTTCTGGGGTATGCCTTTTGTCTTTATATAAAATAAACGGGAATAAATTTGGAAAATAGATAATTGTTCCTATCTTTGTGTCGTACTATTGGCTAACAAAGTGTATGTGCTTGCTTGATTGTGAAATCACGTGAGCACTTTTTTGTTTTTAAACGAGGTAAAAGAGAATTTATGAATGTGTATGAAGCAATGAGCAGCATAAGGCCGATGCTTGAGAAGTTGCAAAAATCAGGCGTCGACTTGTCGAATATAAAGAACATCGACATGTACGAAGAATACAGGGAGATGAGCAAGGACGGCGAGAAGAAGATGTATATCGTATCGTTTCTTGCGGAGAAATACAAGATGAGCGAGAAGTCTGTATCTCGTGCCATAAGAAGATTTTCCATGATATTATAAAAGGCTTTGAATTGTTATAGGTTTCAGGCGTGTCTGTGCGTGAGCATGGGCACGTTTTTTTTATGTCGATGAATGGACATTCAAGTGTCCCCCCTTTTTTCAGCGATTTTTTCCCGACCTCGTTTCGTCTGCCTACCTTTGAGAAAACGCACGAAACATGGCACGACTGAAAATATACGGAGACATTGTAGACAGCGAGGAAAAATCTTTCATGCAGATGTGGGGTATCGACAACGGCGTTACCTTCCAAACCATCGATGATTTTCTTTCCTCCATTTCCGAAGACGACAAGACAATCGACATACATATACACTGCCGGGGCGGAAACGTCATTGAGGGCTGGGCGATATACGATGCCCTCCGGCACTCGGGCAAGGAGATTTCGGCCACCATAGACGGAGAATGTTCGTCTATGGCGACGATCGTTCTTTTATCTGCTCCCAAAGAACGGCGGAAAGCATACATGAATGCTCATTTCTGCATTCATAACCCGTCGGCAACGACGTACAATCTCGATTGGTCTGAATCCCTCACCGCCGACAACATCGAGAAAGGGGCAGCCCGGCTTTCGAAGCAGGCGGAGCAGTTACGAGCGGAGCAGGATAGGATTCTCGACCTCTATGTGGAGCGCACCGGGACGGACCGGGAAACCTTACAGGCGGTAATGGACAAAGATGTCATCTACGGCATGGACAAAGCCATTGAACTTGGCTTCATCTCGGAGGTTCTACCCCCTATAACGGCGAAGAGGCAAACACCCAAAACACAAAACAATATGCACAACGACAAAGAAGAAGTACAGGTAAAGCGGGGCATTCTCGACAGAATCCTTGCGAAAGCGGGCTTCAAAGCCCTTGAAGATGTAAAAATCGTGGACATGGTAGTAACGGCAGCCGACGGTTCCGAACTGACGATCGAACGGGAGAGCGGCGATCCGCAGGTAGGTGATTCGGCCAGTCCCGACGGAAGTTTCGTCATGGAGGACGGCACGACGATTGTCGTGTCCGACGGTGTTATTACGGAAATCATACCCCCGGTAGAAGCGAAAACCGACGAGGAATTTGCCGCATTGGAAGCGGAACTCGAAGCATTGAAAGCTGAAAACGAGCAACTGAAAGCCGATAAAGCCGCATTGGAAGAACGTATTTCGGAACTGGAAAGCCAGCTTGGAGAAAGTGATGCCAAAGCCAAGACGGAGGAAGAATCCGCCATTCTTGCCAAAGTGAACCATGCGGGCGGCGTAGCATGGCTGGATAAGATACTGTCCATGAAGTCCACCTTCCATGCGAAGAACACCCGTACGCAGGTGCGGACTGTCGAAACGGAAGATGAAAGCCCTATACAGAAAGCCAAACGGGCATTGGAAGAAAAAATAGAAAGCAGAAAAAAACAATAAAATAGGAGGAAAAACATTATGAGCCAATTTGCAGGATTCACAGTAGATAACGGAGCGATAAAAGATTTGCGCGATCTGCTTTTTTATACGCTATACAAAGACCCCGACTTGAATATTACCGCAACGCCCGTTACCGGGGTTATCAACGGTCAAAAACTGGGCTACATCGATCGAATGGGTGATGTAGGTTTGAACAAATGCGGTTGTAACCCGACATATAGCAACGTCGATATAACCGGGAGCGAAAAAGAATGGGATTTGGGCTGCTGGCAAATAGCCAAACACATCTGTTACACGGAATTGGAGAACACCATCGCCAAAAATTCATTGAATAAAGGTACGGACATCGCCAATCTCATAGGCACTCCTTACATGGAGTTCTTGACACCGCTTTTGCAGAAAGCCATAACCGATATGTTTTGGAGAATAGTTTGGTTTGGAGACAAAGAGGCGAAGAATGTAGCCGACAGCGACGGAGGAAATATTACGAAGGATATAGATATATCCTTGTTTACTATGGCTGACGGCTTCTTCAAACGCCTATTCGGGATTATCGCCGACAATCCCGGCCAAAAGACGGCCATAGCCGCCAACGCACAGACCACGACGGCATTGCAAATGTCTAAAATCAAGGAAAAAGGGGTCGCAATGAGCATTGTCGATAATCTTCTTGCCGATGCCGACGGTCGTATCTTTGACAAGCCCGATGCTTGCATCATGATGACAAACAGCCTGTTTAAAGCCCTTGTCGCCGATGTGCGCAATACGTTTATCGGCACGACCCTGACCTACGAACAACTGGCAGAAGGGGTGGTTATCTCCCAATACGACGGGCGTAAAATCATCGCTTTGGACATTTGGGACAGAATGATCAAACGTTTCGAGAACAACGGAACTAAACTGAACAATCCGCACCGGGCCGTTTTATGCTCACCATCGAACCTTTTCTACGGCACGGACGATACCGACATGATCGCGGATTTGAGTATTACGTTCAACGAAGAAACCCGTTACAACAACATTTTCGCGCAGTCGAAAATAGGCACGCTTATCGGCGAGGACGACCTCGTACAAGTGGCTATATAATCAACCAATAACCAATAAACAAAGGAGAAAATTTTTATGGAAACATGCGTTTACCAAGTCTTGAAGGACGTTTTGTATAACTGTTCCAAGCCCGTATCGAAGGGCTTGCGCAACATCGGTTACATCTACAACTACGACGACATCGACTGGGACAACGTAACCTACGACGAAACGACACCGAACATCATCACGGCCCTTCCGATGAAAGAGGGCAAGAAAGGTTATAAGATCGCCATACCGGGCAAGACCCCTTTCACCGGAACGACCACCTCGATGACCGAAGGGACATACCGTAACAACTTCACCAAGTCGGTTGCCGTGGTGATCCTCGATGCCGGACCCGATGTCTCCCACAGCATCATCGACCCCATGGCGAACGGGAAATTCCTCGTCGTTCTGGAAAACCAGTATCAAGGCACGGACAAGAAGAACACGTTCCAAGTCTTCGGCGTTGAGCAGGGCTTGTCGGCCTCGGCGATCGAATCGGACAAATATTCGGACGACACGCAGGGGGGCACGTCTGTAACCTTGCAGGAGACCGACGCACCCACCTTCGCCTATTACCTTTTCGAGACGGACATCGCCGCCACGCGCGAGATGTTGGAATCGACGCTGACCGTATCGCCCGGGGAGTAAGCCATGATGAGCTACGAAGAAGCGGTACAAGTCTTGGAGGAAATGGGAAGCCGGTACCATACCGGTTTCTCCTCCCGGGACAAGGCGGTCATCGAAAGGCTGTATGAAACGGTCCTGTCGATGAAGTTCCGCAAAACCTCGTGCGCCGATTGCTATCGGGACGCATATCTGGAAGTGTTTAATTATCTCAAAAAAACAGGCAAAATGGAAGAAAGAAAATACAAGCTCCGCCGCGGCGTGCTGTTACGACCGGAGTTCGGCTCTTCGGAGTTTTATTCGGCCAAGAGCATCACCGATGAAAAGGCGGAAGAACTGTTGCGAAAGAACCCGACCCTTATCGAATCCTTTGAATCGTACCCCTCTGACTGGAAGGAGCGCATCGACAAGAAAGTACGGGACGATGACCGCATCGAGTTGAACGAGACGGGCAAACGGCTGTACATCGGCGATACCCTTCCGTTGTCCACGACCTCTTACCACGCCGTAGTGGAGCAATGGACGAGCAGCAACGCGAAAGTGGCGACGGTCGACGACAAAGGAGTCGTAACGGCGTTGTCGGAGGGCCGGAGCACGATCACGGCCACGACGACGGAGGGCAAGACGGGGCAGTGCGCCGTAACGGTCGTTTCCCGGAATAAAAAGTAGGAGGCGCAGGCGATGAACATCTCGAACGTGGTGAGACCGTGTAAGCGCATCGAACGCTTCTATTCGAGCACGCTTGGCATTCAGACCTACGACAAGGACAACCTTTACCCTCAAAGAATGCTTGCGCTGTTGAAAAACAGCCCTACGGGCGGGACGTGTTGCAGCCGTTATGAAAACTTCATCTTCGGCGACGGATTCCGGGACAGAAATCTGTCGGAACTTGTCGTGAACCGCTACGGGGACACGGCAAACGACATCTTGCAGCTTTCCGTCCGGGATTTGTCCCAGTTCGGCGGTGTTTCCCTGCACCTGAACTACGACCTTTCGGGCCGTGTTGTGGAGGTGCAGCATGTGCCGTTCGAGAGTTGCCGGCTGTACGAGGAGGACGACGCGGGGTATGTCCCCTACATCTGCACTCACCCCGACTGGTCGGGCACAAAGACCCGACGGGGCAAGAAGCTGAAAGTAAGCCGGGAGACGGTCGATTACCTCTACCCGTTCAATCCGCAGAAAGAAGTGCTGTTGTCCCAAATGGAGAAGGACGGCGGCGTGGAGAGTTACCGGGGTCAGATCCTTTGGTATTCGACGGCTGGCAGGAACACCTACCCCGAACCCGTCTATGACAAGGTGGTAACGAACCTCTCCACCGACGAGGGTCTCGACAACGTGAAATACCGGAATGTTCGTAACAACTTCCTTCCGGCAGGAATGCTTATCCGGAAGAAAGGGCTTTCGGGCGCGATCGACAAGGACGGCCGTCCGGTGGGCGGCACGACGCAGGACGAGATAAGGAGCCGGGAGTTCGACGAAAACCTGTTGACTTTTCAAGGGGACACGAACGCGCTTGCCATTATGGACGTAACGGTCAACGCGGACGAAGATGCCCCGCAGTGGGTGAGCATAAAAAGCCAGAACTTCGACAAGGATTTCACGGTAACCGAATCGAGCGTAACCGAACGCATCTATTCGGCATTCGGGCAGGAACCGTGGTACGCCATACGAGTGGGGAAACTCGGATTCAGCGGCCAGTTGGTGGCCGAGGCTTACGAATATTACAACTCTTACGTCTCGAAAGAGCGTCAGGCGTTGGAACGCATCTTCTCGAAGGTTTTCGGCCTTTGGAAAGAGGGCTTGCCGGGAGACTTCACGATAAGTCCCAAAAGCTACGTCCATAACGCCGAACAAACAGGAACACCAAACGCAACGGAACGATGAAAACGATTTTGACCCCTCAGGATTTCAAGAAGATGCCCGGCATACGCAAGCCGGGCACTCACGTATCGGAAGATAATTTACAGGCTTACATCTCCGAAGTGGAAATGCTGTATATAAAGCCCCTTGTAGGAGATGAGTTTTATATCAGCCTCGCAACGGACACGGAAGGGAAGTACGCCGGGTTGTTGGAGGGTTGCGAATACACCGACCGCCGAGGCAACCTCCGTTTCTGCCCGGGCTTGAAGACGGCTATCGCCTATTACGCCTATTCGCAGTATGTCATGGCTGGCGATGCCGAGAGTACCCGTTACGGCTTCCGGGTGAAAGAGGAGGAATATTCCTCGCGCCTTTCGTCGAAGGAGCGTTCGGAACTGTATAACAACACCCTCCAAGCGGCTTCCGGTTATCTGTCGGAATGCCGGACGTACATGTGTGAGGCACTTGATTTGCACTTTGAGGGCAGCCCGAAAATAACGGGAAGTTTCACGATAAGAAAAATAGGTTAAGGCATGAAACAAAGCGACATAGACAAACTTTTGCCGATCTGTACGGAGATAAAGACCGCCACGCGAGAAGGGGAAAACACGGCCGGGAAAGTGGGCGGCGTTCTTGAAAAGCTGGCCGGTGCGGTAACGCCAGACGAAACGCTGTCGGGTCTTGCGAAAAAAGACCTCTCGAACGTTTCGGAGACCGTTTTACGGGACAAGACGGGTGTATATGCGGCGGAAAGGATCATGTACCATATTTATGCGGACCATTCGGTCAGCATTTCCGAGAAGAAAGAGGACTTGCCGGGCGTTTTGTCGGCGGCAGCCGAAGATCATGAACTGACGTTGTATTTCGCCACGTTGAATGACAGCATCGGGTCGTCTTTTTCTCCGGCGTATGTAAAGATCCTTTACGGCCGCAAGATCAATTACACGGCGATGTTCGTGGGTTCGGACAATTACGTCCACAAGGTCGTCATCGGCGAGGACGGGAATCTGACGAAACAGTACGCCTATTCTTTCGATGACTTCGCCACGAAAGAGGACATCGAAAAAATAAAGCTGGGCGATCTGACCTCGCAGGGCTATCTGCCTACCCGTATTGTTGACATGGGAGAATATTCGTCGTCGGAGGGCTTCGATTTTACCGATCCTCTTTTGTCGGAACTGGCCGCAGCGATGAATGCGGTTTCTGAGGGGAAAGCCACGCTGTTGTTGAAGGGGTCGACACCGTATGGTGATCCTCTGTTTTTCACGGGTGCCTCTGTAAAGATAAAAGACGGGATAGACTACGAACTGACCTTTTTGTTCGATAACGGCCGTTCTTATTGGATCTCGTTCGAGGCGGGTTACCCGGATAGTGTACAGCAAGGATTTACGGAAGGCGGCGGTAGCGGCACAATCACATCGGAGGCCTACACGGACAATAAGGATTACAAGGAGATTTAAAACGAACCAATAAATAATGATATTATGGCAAAGATTAAGAAGTTAAAGGAAAACGGGAGTACGATTTATCCGGCAACGATTCCGCAGGCTGTGATAGACCCCAACAACAAAACCAAACTGAGCGAAATCATAGATGATCTGGCCCTTACGTTCGGGGACATGGGTGAAAGCAAGAATATCATTCAGGCCATGTCCGACCTGCGTAGCACCATAGGTGAACACAGCGAAAGCGGACTTGACGGATATGCCCAGTACTTGAACCTGTTTATCGACAAAGTAAACACATTCCTCGAAGATGCCGGTGTTACACAAGGTGTCATCGACAGTTGGAAGGAAATCGAAAATTTCCTGCAAGGCATCACCGACACAGAAACGCTTACCGGGTTGCTGGCCGAGAACCTGCAATCGGCAAAAAGTTATGCGGACACGAAGGTGAAACAGGAAACGGCCAATGCCGTAACGATGTCGTCGAATGCCGGGGCTGCGGACCGTGTGCTGACTTCGGCCGGGACGAATAAAACGGCTAAGGATTCGGGGGTGTCTATCGGAGACTTGGCGAAAAAAGATTTGAACAATGTTGATTCGTCTGCCTTAGAAAATAAACTTAGAGGTATAGGTTTCCAAAAAACCTATTCTTTGGTTGCAGATTATAATGATAGTCCGAATGTCTCTTTGACTCCTAATTCTTCTGCGGATGTTCGGTCTGCTTTACAAGCTATGTCCGATGGCGAAGGAACTGTCATTCTTGTTCCCCGGGCCTCAGAAGGTAGTGGAGCACTTGTACTTTCTTCATTTGCTTTCACCAATACGAAATTTTACGTTTGGTTTATGGGAACGGACGACAACCTGTATTACTTTGACGTAGAAACGTCAGGTAGTTCTCCTGAGGTCAGCAACGTAAAATGTTATAATTTTGATGCTTTCTTAAAGAGTATTCCCGTTGCTACCTCTGCCCTATTAGGAGGTGTACGGGTAGGAAGCGGTTTAACCGCCAACGAAGCAGGAGTACTTTCTGTTACATCATCTCCCAAAGCTACAAATGATTCCGACGGAAATCCGATAAACACCACCTATCTGAAATCGGCGGCAGTAACGGACGTAACGGATTATGCGGAGATAACGATTTGAGAAACGCGGCGGGCGGGGTTTCCGTCTGCCTTCAATACTTGAAACATGGCAAGGATAAAGAAACTGAAAGAGAACGGGGCAACGATTTATCCGGCAACGATATTAGATGCTGTCGTAGATTCCAAAACAAGCACTCCCATAACAAAAACACGGCTCCGATACTCGCGGGCCTCGGCACATGGGCGTTATTATAAATTCCTGACTTTGAAGCGAGGTCCTGAAAAAGGAATCATACGATTCGGCATCGAATCGCCTCTCATGGGGTATGCCGATTATATGGTGAACTGGACCTACGACACGAACACGGAAAAAGGTATGAACCTCTATTGCCTGTTTTCCACCAATGCGCAAATGTACAACCGTGTGAAGCTGGTACGGACGGGAAACGACACATTCGATGTCTATTTCGAGAGCAATGCGGGAAACGATTACCCGGCGTTTGTGTTCATGGGAGAGGGCGGTACGACCGAGAGCAGCTCCATAACGAACTATATCGTTTCGACTGTATCGGCCATTCCGGAAAATATTTATAAGGAAAGTGCCGGGACACCCGCTTACTTCCATAATGATGTTTACGTTCAAAGGGACTATGCAAAAGGAGACCCGATCCTGAAATTTATTTCTCCGGGGCATATAGAGAAGTGGATTCGCTTAAATAGGACAAACAATCATCTTGAAATAACGGGTAATAATGGATCTTTGACAGAACTATACGCATCTTCTTTTGTAGGGGATTTGAAAGGTACGGCGGATAAGGCTGCCAGCCTCTCTTTTTCCAACAGCGACGATGCTATCAATATCGACAACTATCCACAGGCGGATTATGGTGTAATTCCCATTTGGCTGAATACAGCCGAAGCCGACGGTTATCCTCCCGGTAGAGAGGGGTTGGTCTTTCAAGCAAAATATAGATCTGAACAGGGCAGCTCGGGTACAGAATATGTCGATTGCCTTACCCAGTTCTATGTAGGAAATGAAGGTGTGAGACATCGTACAATAGTCGACTACGACGAAGCTACAAAATTTGAAAATACGCCATGGAGTAAAATCAATGACGATTGTTATTTCAATCTTGGGATTGCAACCGTAGCATCAAGCACTTCTTCGTCGGCCGGTGTAACGTTCACAGGTAGCAGCGCGTTTTCTTCCATACGCACCTTGCTTGACGGCTTGTCGCTTGCAACAATGTCGAACGCTATGCCGAATATCTTTTTGGGATTTTCGCTGGATACCGGCAACGGCATAACGCATTACATTCGAACAAATGTATCATCGATAAGCCGCCTTTCGAACGGGAACTATGCTCTTTTTGCGATGTACCAAAACCCGTTATTCGGCGATGAAAACTATGTAAATGTGTTGCGAATAAGTATCACGCCTTCATCGTATTCTTGTCAAACATTAAAATCATTGTAATCATGTATGGCTCACATAACAGCCTGAGGGGAGGTAATCTCGGATAAAAAAACAGGGAATGGTTATGGGTAATTTTACGGAACAAATATTGGTGGACACGGCGCGGGTGATGTCGCAGGAACGGAGCGTGATAAACGGGGCAACGGCGATGTTCGTTTCTCCGGTGGTTGACTTTTACCAAAGCATGAGTCCGTTCCTGTTGCTGGCTTTGGTGTTGATTGTTGCAGATACCCGCTTCGGTGTGGCTGCTGCGCGGAAACGAGGGGAGCGCATACGCCCCTCTCGGAAATGGCGGCGAGCCGTGAACAAGCTGGTGGATTACATCTGTTGGGTAACGCTGGCGGGTATCATGGGGCGGACGTTCGGTGAGGTGCTGGGCATTCCGTTGCTCTCGGCCTTGACGTTGCTGTTGGTGTACGGTATCGAGCTTTCGAGCTGCTTCAACAATTATTTCGAGTACCGGGGCATAAAAAAGCGGGTGAATGTATTTAAGTTGTTCGGTCGCCGTGAGGTCGAGGGGGTTCTCGAAGATTTGCCGGATAAAAAGAAGGAGGAAGAAAAATGAAAAGCCCTTACTTCTCCGTCAAAGAACTGGTGTGCAAGCACGTCTACGAACGATACGGCGAGAATGCCGCCATGTTCCTCGACGACAAACTCATCGAGACCCTGAACGTGATACGGGAGCAAATCCTATGCGCCCCCATGACCGTCAACAACTGGCATGCAGGAGGAAACTTCACACAACGAGGTTTGCGGTGCAACATCTGCGAACTGGTGAAAAGCAAGACCGATGCAGGAAAGCTGTACCTGTCGGCCCACATGTTGGGAAAAGCCGTCGATTGCAACGTCGAGGGCATGACCGCCGAAGAAGCCCGCCGGCTCATCATCGCAAAACAAGAACTGTTGCCGTACCCCATTCGATTGGAGGACGGCGTATCGTGGCTCCACTTCGACCTCTACAAAAACGGCAAAAACGAAAAGGTATACCTCTTTAAGGCGTAGACACCATGAACGAAACAAAAATCTCTGTGACCACCACCGTTGCCATCTTCCTGTTCATCGCCACCGTCATGCTGTTCTCGTCGTGCCGCACCGGCAGGCAGGTCGTTGTAGTCGAGGGAAAGGATAGTATAAGAATAGAGGAGCGGGTACGGGAGATAAAAGTAACCGACACCCTTTTTGTCGAAGTCCCGATGCAAAAGGAATCGACGACGGTACGGGATTCCATGTCCCACCTCGAAAACGACTACGCCATAAGCGATGCCCGCATCAACCCTGACGGCTCCCTATCCCATTCGTTGGAGACAAAACCCCGCACCGACACCCTTACGCAAGAGCTGTCCGTACAAG
>ENA-UOOD01001251-UOOD01001251.1-human-gut-metagenome-genome-assembly--contig:-CS67-NODE-1251-length-26767-cov-20.167415_pt1 | contig 26767 bp, 22 predicted proteins | sample MGYA00242464_ERZ724011 | MGnify/ENA metagenome assembly ERZ724011 | reverse complement strand
TGATGCATCTGCTTATGAGCAAATGAGTAAAGCCATTAATCCTTACGGTGACGGAGAAGCGTGTACGCGTATAGTGCAAACACTTAATGTTCGATTGTAACTTCACGTCCGGTTCCGGGTAGAATACCCGTCCGTCATGAACTGCATATTCATGTTCCGACAACTCGTAGGCATTGTACGATGAATCGTAACCTGCAATAGTGCCCCAATAGTCGGATGCCATCGGGTCAAGGTTGCAATCGAAAACTATATTCTTTCTCGAAATACTATTGTTGGGAAGCCAACATCATGCCTTGATTCATAAAAACAAGAAACCTATATACCTAATTTGTAGGTAACCAACTTCCTTCCAACTTCGTTATACTTTCTCTGTAACGGATAGAGTTAAGTTACTCACTGTCCGGGTATGAATACAAACGGCGGTCTCCGGAATCCAGAGACCGCCGTTTAAATAATCGTATATAACTATCAAATCTCGATTTCACCGTCAATGGAGCCTTGCTCCTCCCATTTGCCGATAGTGGTTCCTTCGAGTGTAATGCCATTCTTGGAGACTCGTAGCGTCACGGAGAGCGTTTTGCCGCCGTCGAGTGTCGTGAGTGGCTGTCCTTCGGTCGTCCTTTCGGGCAGCGTGAACTCACGGCTCTGACCGTCGAGCGTCACCGTCAGCTTCACGCCGTCCCTGCTCTGGGGCACGACAAGCCATGAAACGTTCTCTCCGTTTTTAGCCGCATAGTCTGCAGGCGTTTTCGCAGAGCTTTCTGCAACGGCACCTTTCGCCATATCCACCGTGCAGACCGTATGGGCATGAAGCGTCGTCGAAATGCCGCTCAAAGCCCCGGTCGCATAAGCATCGTCGGTAACGTACTGCACGACCAGCTTGTGCATGGCATGGCGGAAAGGCATCGCAACGCTTTTCGTACCTTTCGGCACTTCGACAGCTGGGGCCAGCAGCAGGTCGGCATCCAAGGCACGCCTGGCGTCGAACTCGAAAGCGGCGGCATCCGCTCCCTCATGGTTCGGATAGCACCCCGCGAAGGTCACCTTGTCGCCCTCGACGCCGAGGTCCTGCCAGTAGAGCGTCGTAGAACCTACCGTATAGTCTTTCTGTACGCTCTTGCCATTCGATGACACCGTGAGTGTAAAGGTATCTCCCGTCCGGAAGTTTCCGGCTCCCGTATCATCAAGCTGGGGTGCGCGTGTCAGGGCTTCGACACCCGTTACGATCTCGATCTTTCCGTCCGCAGGCATCGTGCCCGCATTGTCCTCCTTGTCACATGCCGCCAGCACAAGTACCGGCAGCAACATCCAAATTGTCTTCTTCATTATCTTCTATAACTATAATTCATATCTGTTTTACATGCTGTTTTTCCGCTCTCACTCGTCTCCCGGCTGTACCTCGGGAAATGCTTTCTGCCAGATGTCCCGTCCCAAATCCACCGTCGTCAGCGTAGTGATGAAAGTGGACTTGCCGGTTCCCATGTGCACAGGCCACGTATCTTCATCATTATACCAAACCGGTGTGCGGATTACCCGGTGATGCTGATAGTCATTGGAACCTCCTGTTGTTTCGTATTCATAATAGTCGTTGTTGTCCACATAGTAGATCGCCGAAACGTCGCCCGCCTCGTCGAACTCCGCACCCCAGATGACCATATCATGAAAATCCCGGTCTGGTAAAGTTACCCGGACAAATCCCAGCGCCTGCCTGTTGCTCAGGGCTTGCTTGACGGTGCGGTTGAAGTCCTCTTTCGTATACATCCAGTGCAAGGTCGCTACCGAAACTCCCGCAAAGACCTCCTTGAAATACCCTTGAAACTTACTTTCGATATCGGGGTTGTTCGGAAGGAGCTTGCCCAAAGAACCATTGATAAACCAGTTCACGCCGGCATCGTCCCAGTTACCCAAGTTTTTGAAATTCTGTCGGAACAAGTCGAATATCCCGCTCTCTTTCGTATCGGTGAATTCCATTGACGGACGGGGATATTTCGGGTATGGGGTCATCCCGTAGACTTCATCATATTTTATGATATATTCCTGGTTGTGATACATCCACCAGTGCAGCAGATTCGAAGCCGCTGCCGCCCAGCACATATTGCCATCCTCGATAAAGTCGAGATGATCGCCGAACAGGTTCCGTTTATCGCAGTCATACCAGCCCCATATCCGATCCCAGTTCAAATACTCCGGCGAAAAGTCTCCGGCCTTGAACCATTCGCCCTGCGGGAATGATTCCAGATCGGGAAAGTAGCTTTTGACCTCGTCCGGATTGCATACCGGAGCCTCGATGCCGTACACCCAATGCTTGCTGTTGGCCCATTCCGAGGGATCGGGGTCGGGATTTACCGTTCCGTTTTGTTTCAGGGTCAGGCGGAGCGTCGTCTGGCGGCCCGCTTCGAGCGACGGACTGCCACCGACCGTCGCCGGAGATTTATAGACGGACTCCTTACCGCCGGTCGAGAGCTTCACCCACTCTTCGCCCTGCTTCAGCTTTTGAGGATAGAACACGGCGCAGTAACGCCCCTCTCCGAGTTTCCGGGCCGCAATCCACTCTGTTTTCGAGTCTTCCGCGGGTGCAATCTGGCCCGTAAACAAAGAGGCACTTCCCTGAGTCCGGGCCCGGACGCTGACAGCCAAATCTTCGGGTAGTTCTCCTTCTATACTTTCGATATTCACCACGAGCCGGTGCAGCACATGTCCGAACGGCATTTCAATGCGGTTTCCGGGAATTGCTCCCGCACTGACGGTTTTGTTCGACCACAGCAGGTCCGAAGCCCCGTAGCCTTCCGCTTGCTGGTCGGCCGATACCGGGTGCTTGTGTATGCCGTCCGTTATTTCGTCCTGTATGTCGTCGCGTGCCGGATAATAGGCGTTGAGCGTCACCAGTCCGTCGCCCAGTTCGCTTTTCTTGAGTCGCGGTGTCCATGTGCCGTTTTCCCGTGTCAGAACGATGTGCCGGTACGTTCCGGTATTTTGTTCGATATAAAGACCTATCCGGTCGCCGTCGGCGAACGTCCCGCTGCCGTCCTCGGCAATGTCTGCGCGGGTGGACGCATCCCCGTCCTTCGTGAACAGAAATTCCACGTAGCCGTCATTGCCGGAACCGGTGTCCAACTCCTCGTGCTGGCATGCCGTGCCCGGTAGTAACAGGGCAAAGAGCATGAATTGCAATGATTTTTTCATTATATATTTCCTATCAATCATTATAACTGCATATTGTATAACATTCGCATAGGTTTTTTGATGTATTCTCGAAATACTGTATCATAAAATCCGATGCAAAGATAATAACATATTTCTTTGCCATTTGGATTACCGCTCTCAATAATATTACGGAAAACGATGTCTTTTTTTATCTCACGATGTCTCTTGGCACGAACCGTTTCATTCTCTCTGCTACCGTCAAGGCAGGCAAGAATTCAGCTGCCGTTTGCCTGTCATGACAAAAATTGCTATTGCTGAAACCACCGAATATAGCTTTGAAATGTACATTTTCTTTATGGACTACGGTTGCTTTTTGCTTTGCGTGATGAACATTTCACCGGAATAAATATAGATAAGGTAGTGAAAGTTCATGAACTTATCGAATACCCGGCTTTTTGCCGAATGGTAACAGAGCCACGCAAAAAGCCATTTGATACGGGCTGAAAGCCTTGAACAAAATCTTGCAGGAGGAGACAAGCAACACTGCGAAGAAGCAGATAGCCCCCCGTATAGAGCGTGTTTCCAGTGGCAATTACCCCTGATGTGTAATCACTGAACAATGCCTTACACAGGATATGAGTGTCGATTTTGTGATAAATTTCGGTAAATTAGTGGGTTGCCGTTTTTCTATCACTTTCTCAAATTGTAGAACAATGTGTACTAAGGAACTACAATCGATATCCGATATATGACAATTATTTGATTGACATTAATAGCATATAGCTTTCTGAGAATATGGTTTTATATAAAGCCTTTGCGATATTAAAGATTTTCCGTAACTTTGTAAATTAATGTATCTCATAGTATAAGCACTAATTATATTATAAAATATTTTTTGTGAAAGCAATCCATAACAAAGTCAAGGATGAGATACATAGAGCATACTTTTCAGGGAATAGAAAATGATTTGGAGAATTGGCAAAAACTTCTGGGAGGAACAATTGACGGAAATACATTGTTTACTGCAGAAGGGACGATTAAGGAGTATAAATTCGATTTTCATCAGATAATCGTAATGCGTCTTTTTTTAACGGAAAATGTCATTTCCAAACGTATCGTAGGTAAGCCGCAAAGATATTATCCGATTATATTTTCTGATACTCTGACCTTTGAGCCTAAAGAAGAAAGAACGTTGCAGGCTACTTATACCAAATCTCTTTCTACAGGTATTTATTTTTCAAATGAAGATGTCAACATTCAGTATCCAAAAGGGTTGGAGCTTAAATTGGTCTTGTTGCGTGTACCTTACGAAGCCTTTGAAAATGTTTTATCAGACGATTGTTTTTTTTTGCAACATCTGAAAACAGGCGATCCTTATTTTTTCTATGAGTCCATCAACATGGAAATGAAAATTCTTTTGCAGCATCTGTTTAATAACAACTCTGATAAGAAATTGAATTTCGAACTTGCACGAGCCCGCTCTTGGGAACTGTTTGTCTTGTTTGCGGATAAATTTTTCTATCAGCGAAAGAGTCACTTTAAGCAAATAGACCGGCAGGTTTTACAAAAATTACAACAAGTAAAAGATTTTATATTGAACGACTTGTCATCACCTAAAAATATCAAGGAACTGACCTTGTTCAGCGGTATGAGTGCCACCAAATTAAGAGCTTCATTCAAAGAAGTTTATGGCATGAGCATCTATAATTTTTTTCAGGAACACAGAATGGAGAAGGCGAAAGAGCTGTTGGCAGAGGGAGATAAAAGCGTAAGTGAAATAGCTTATATGTTGGGTTATACGCATTTAGGGCATTTTACCGGAGCTTTCAAACAGAGATATCAATGTTTGCCCAAAGATTATAAGCCATAAATATCTTCTTGTTGTTTTGGGACAAAGAAATGGTGTTTTGTGAAAATGTAACTAATCACACCCTATTATCTTTGCACTCAAAACAATGAAATTATGGCATCAAACAAATTTTTTGAGAAAGTAGAAAAAATAAGAAACAGTCAGAATGAAAAAATCGTCGGACAGGAATCTCTGACCAATGCCCTGCTAATTTCGTTATTGTGTGAAGGGCATCTTTTAATAGAAGGACTCCCCGGTCTTGCCAAAACCAGAGCCGTTAAAAATTTCGCCGGATGTGTATCCGGAACTTTCGGGCGCATCCAATTTACCCCGGACATGCTGCCATCGGATATCACGGGCAATGATGTTTTCGATCCGGAATCTTCATCATTCAAATTTATCCCGGGCCCGGTCTTCGGTAATATTATTTTGGCAGATGAGATAAACCGCGCTCCAGCCAAAGTCCAATCGGCATTGTTGGAAGCCATGCAGGAGCGGCAAATCACTGTCAATGGCAATACATATCCGCTCCCGTCTCCTTTTTTAGTGATGGCAACCCAAAATCCCAAAGAACAGGAAGGAACATTTGTCTTACCGGAAGCACAAAGAGACCGTTTCCTGATGAATATCGTGCTCTCTTATCCTTCTGAGCAGGAGGAACTGGATATTTTGCGTCTCGTAAGAAAAGAAGCGCAAATGGCTGTGACCGAAAACAGGCCTCTCTGTAATATGGACGAAATCAAACAGATGCAAGAAGAGGTCAGGCAGGTTTATGTTTCTAATTTGATAGAACAATATATAGTCCGTCTGGTACAGGCTACGCGCCCTGAAAATACCGGATTCGGCAAACATACTCCATTGAAAGAAAAGATAATCTATGGTGCAGGTCCACGTGCCACATTGGCATTGGACAAATGTGCACGAGCCGTTGCCTGGTTATCGGGCAGGGACTTTGTAAGTGGGGATGACGTGAAGCAAGTGGCTAAAGATGTACTGCGCCACCGAATCAAACTTTCCCTGAAAGCATTCCATGAGGGTTGGGATGCAGACAAGGTGCTGGATGATCTACTTTTGAATGTAAGTCTGTCATGACGGGGATACAAGTAACACCGGAAGAACTTCTCGCTGTCAGGTATGACATAAACACCCCAAGTGACTTCCCGGTATCCTTTTCTCCATTGGCAGGCAATGGCTATTCAGGAGCGAAAGGAAGCGGTAGCGACCTTTATGGAATACGGGAATATCAACAGGGAGATATTTGCAAAAAGATCAACCGGCAGGCTACGGCTCGTACCGGCATTCTTCATTTGAATGAATACGTGGAAGACAGGCTGTTGTCTGCCTATATCCTGACAGACCAATCCACACTGATGTTTTTCACTTCCACCCATGTGATGAAATCGGTGATTGGAGCAAGAAAATCGGCGGAAATTCTTTTTTATTATCTGGAAAACGGGCATAGGGCGAGTGGAGAGGTTTTTAATGAAGATGCATATTTTTCACTGCCGCTGACAAATAGTGAAGCGATATGCGAAGAGTGGATTGCAACGGTGGCGGAATATAACATGAGTCTGCCGGGGAAGGATTGTAAAGGCAGACAAAATTCTTTGATAGATGCGTTGGTGCGGATGCTTGAATCTGAAATTACCGGCAGAGAAATATACATAATCAGTGATTTCATAAACTATGAGGTTACTTTGTTGCAAAATCTTCTAACGACTTTATGTAGTAAAAACCGTATTTATCTGCTGCAGATCACAGACCGGTTAGAAGACAATCCTCCGTTGAAACAATGGCTGAATGACGGGAAGAATGAATTTATGTTGAACAATGGAAATGAGCGGTCAAGATACTTGCGAATCAGGGAGTGCAAAAGACAGAAACTCATTGATTTTTCAAAAGATAACAATATTGAAATTATAGAACTATTTACATGACAATGTATCCGGAACTTCATCCTCTTTTGGAAAAAGAATATATGTCTTGGTGGCCATACGCCTACTTCTTTTTCCTGTTACTGTCGTTTGCGGCAGGAGTCTGGATTATTTGTGTCTTGATAAAAAAGCACAGGCACAATCGTCCGCTAAGAAAATCACTCAGGCGCATATCGCATTACAGCCGCATGAAAGATGATGTTTCTTTTTTAAAATTATCAGCATTGGAACTGTTCAATGCAACCCGTTCATTGTCAGGTAGTACTTATCCCTCTGAAGAATGGCTGAAATCTCTGGATGCTTCCAATGTAGATTTCATGCTTATGCCGTATCGTTTGCTGCTTGATTCCTGTTTGCAGCCACCGGAAGCTATTGCCCGATTGACGGAAACGGAACGAAAGGCAATAAGAGACAATGTCATTGAACTAATACGCAGACACTATGTATAGATTGCTTCATCCCGAGTGCCTTTGGCTCTTGGTTGTACCTTTTATATTGCTGTTGTTACCTCCATTGAGATGCAGGCACGCTTCTTTGCGTTTTCCGGCTGCTTCTACGGTAGGAATGGCCGTCAGTTCTCGCGGAGTTTTAAAGAACAGAATGTTTCGGCTGCTGAAATATATTTTCATGTATATTGGCTGGGGAACTTTGTGCATAGCCTTATGTGCGCCTGTCTATATGCCGCACCCGGAAAAGGAGATAAAAGAACGCAGAAATATCTTGCTTGCAACCGACATATCGCTAAGCATGGATACAAGAGACTGGGAAAATCCGGCAGACGGGAATCCTATATCCAGATGGGAAGCGGTAAAAAAAATAATGGCACATTTTATAAATGCCCGTCAAGGCGATAGTTTTGCACATATAGTATTCGGACAAGAAGCATATTTGCAAGTGCCGTTTACGCAAGACCCCCAAGTCATTATTCAAATGCAGGAAAAAGTACGATTGGGAGATGCCGGGGCAAAAACTTCCATCGGCAATGCTATCGCTGTGGCTATAAAACATTTTGACAGTGACACCATATCACGTAAGATGATGGTACTTGTTACAGACGGGCTTGACACTCAGGACGGCATTTCGCCGGTACAAATGGCGGAAGAAGCGGCCAAAGACTCTGTCCGTATCTACACCGTTGCCCTTGGGAACCCGGAAGACGGATTTGGCAATGTCAATCACAGACAAATGGAACAAATAGCCTCAATAACCGGAGGAATATTTTTCCGAGCAGAATCTTTAAAGGACTTGGACCGGATATTCAAAGAAATAGATACTACGGAACCGATTGAATATGTTGTATCTAAAGAGATCCCCGAGCGTTCTCTCTATCATTACCCTCTTGCATTTGCATTGTGCATCTTCGGATCGGTTTTCATTATTGGTTTTATAAAGGATTTACGATGAATGATTTTCATTTTCTACGCCCCGCATTTCTTTGGTTACTGTTTATTCCTGTTGTTTGTATAATAGGGAGACTACTTCTCCGTCATAGAAACAACCGGATGACAGGCATAGAACCGGAAATGCGCCCCTATCTGATAAATAAATATAACGGGTATAAAGAACTTTTATTCGGACTGCTGCCTCTATCCGGACTTGCAATCGGAATCATTGCCTTGTCCGGACCTACTTGGGAACATCATTATGAGATTCAACCCGAACGGTCAAGTATAGCATTGGTCGTAAATTTGCCAGAAAATTGTAATTCAAATGAAATCAGGCAAATGAAAGTGGCAGTTTACCAATTATTGGATTCATTGCGGAGCGAACGGGTGTCCTTGTCTGTACAAAGCGGTTCATCTCATCAGCTGCTACCATATACTCATGATTATCGTCTACTTCGCACATATACAGAATTTATCGCCCCGGACATTATGCCTGCTGCCGGGGACGATATGAAAGATATAACAAAAGTGACGACACCGCCTGAAACAACTTCATTTCATTCAATTATATATATAACTCCGTCAATGTCTGTAAAGAAGGCGGAACAATGGCGTAATATGGATTTTTCCGCTGATTATAAAACAGTGCTTGCCGTGCGAATGACCGATATTTATCCTTCAGATGAAATTACTTGTATCGGAGCGAATAATGAAGGGATGAAATCCATGCTGGCTGTGCTCAAACGGAAAACAGAAGAGAAAATACAAAGGGAAATGTTACAAGACAGCGCACAATGGAAGGATAGCGGATATCTGCTTTGTTTTCCTGCGGCGTTGTTACTCTTGCCGCTATTTTTCAGATATAAGAAAACATCGGTTCTTGTATCTGCCGTTTTTGTCTTGTCATCATGCACCTATACCGGACGGATGTGGAATGAAATCCAAGCCGATTACAATCTCTTGCATGGAGATACATTGCAGGCGATACAGATTTCAGACGATGCGTTCCGACGAGGAATGCTATTGGCAGGGCAACATGACTATGTCATGGCAGCCCGTGAATTTGCAAAAGACTCTACAACGGAAGCACTTTATAACCGGGCCATTGTCACTTACAAGAACGGGAACTTTTTGGAGGCTCTTGATTTGCTTGCCAAGGTGGAAAGCCGTAAACCAGAGTGGACTTTCGTTTCCGAAGATAGAAAAATCATAGAAAAACTTATTGGAGAATTGGCAAATGTACGGTCTGAACAAGAAGACAGAAGCAGTAATGACAAATTCGACAGTTTCGAGAAAGACGATAATAAAAAACTTACTGGCAACGAAAGTGAACTTTGGGCAGACAAACTCATGGATGAAGATGCAAATGACATGAATATTCGTGGCAGCAAGATCCAAAAGCGCAGCGAAGTGCTTTTCAAACAGATAGAAAACGACCCAAAGGAATTTATAAAAAGAAGATTGGAATATGAATATGTACATAAGGAATAAATTATTCGGCTACATAGTCGGCATCTTTCTTTTGGTGTTTCCGCAAATGGCATTTGCTGCCGACTGCTTTACCTCTTGCCGTGTAGAAAAAGAACATTTACGATGGGGAGAGGCCTGCCGAATCTCCCTGTCTGTATATACAAGTACTTGGTTTACGGACGGAGTCGCTTTTCCGGAAATGACTGGGCAGAATGGAGTATTGTTAAAGCAGGACCGCAGTCATGCTTCATCTGAAATTGTCGGAGGAAAGCGTTATAGCGTCATCACCCAAGAGTATTTATATTATCCTTTTGGTATCGGCAAACAACATATACATTTCAATGATATTGAAGTAATGCTCCCCTCTGTCGGGGAATATAGCGGAACGAGACAAAAACTGAGTTTCCCACAAAAAGACATTGAAGTATCAGGCAAGCATCCGTATGCCTCAAAGCGGACTACGGCTGTAAAACTAAAGGTTAAGCAACACTTTGACATGCCGGATACACTTCGTGTCGGTGACATTGTGATGCGTAGTATAGAATATACGGCTTCCGGAGTGCCGGCTGCCTTTATCGTCATGCCGGAATTACGGGACACGCTGGGATTTGCGCATATCATACAAGAGCAGCCTTCTTACATCACACGACAGGAAGAAGGACAGGTATCGGGACACGCCACACAAAAGATACTATACCAACTGACGGATTCCGGGGACTTCACGCTTCCGTCCCTGCAAATAAATTATAACTCGTTAAAAAACGGACAAATAAATAGTATTATATTAGAAAGCAAAATTGTTCATGTGCTTCCCGCCTTGCACTCTCAAACAAGTATCACACAGCAAACGGCACAGTCTTGCAAAGGAGATAAAAAACAAACAACATTATTTTATGGAATCTGCATCATTCTGCTGTTGTTAATATTATCTATACTCGTCATACGCGGGAAGCGACACATAGTACGGAGCATTTATTGGAAAATCCTGACCGTTCCCAATGTGATAGGATTGTATGAACTGCTTTATGTTCATGCCCGCTCTTTATCTTACAGCAATTTTACGGAACTTGCAAACAGGAGCCAGAAACTTCGTCGATGGTATGCGAAATTCATCTGCGCATTATTCAAAGACGAGTACAGGGGCAAAGTTACATTGCAAGTGAAAGCCAATCTGTTGTATATCATATTTTGTACAAGAAGGTAAAATGCCTCATAAATGTTGTTTACGGATAAAAGTGCGACGTTTTTTGAAAATGCAATAAATTCCAGCATCATACCTTTGTATTGTAATACAAAAGGATTTATAAATAGTATGGCTATGGATATAGATTTTCTGAAATGCGAAGCAGAGGTAAACAAAGGCAGAAAACATTTTCATTTGATGGTGAAACCAATCGGTCCTGTATGTAACTTGCGCTGTAAGTATTGCTATTATATAGAAAAATCAAAAATATATAACAAGAAAAACCCGGAGTATGTTATGTCCGATGAAGTACTTGAAGCATATATCAAGGGCTATATTGACTCTCAACCTACAGAGAATCCACGTGTTGTTTTTGCTTGGCAAGGAGGTGAGCCAACTCTGTTGGGGATTGATTTTTTTGAAAAAGCATTGCTATTGCAAAAAAAACATACTGACGGGCGAAAGATCGTAAATACACTTCAGACCAATGGAATGTTTATCGACAACAAATGGGCTGCATTTTTCAAGAAGCATGATTTCTTGATTGGGATATCCATTGATGGGCCTCAGGACTTGCACGATGCCTATCGGAAGAATCAGGCCGGGCAGGGTAGCTGGAAACGGGTAATGCAATCCATAGAATTGTTGAAGAAACATGGAGTCCGGTTTAATACTCTCACGGTCATTAACCGGCTTAATGCCCAATATCCTTTGCGTGTGTATGAATTTCTTAAGAGAATAGGGAGTACTTGGATGCAATTCATACCGATTCAAGAACGCCGTGCCACAGACAAATACGAATTGCTTCAATTGGTTGCGAATGACTACGATGGCGAAACCATAGTGACCGAAGAAAGCGTACTGCCGGAACAATGGGGAAATTTTCTGGTACAAGTCTTCTGGCAATGGGTGCGGAATGACGTAGGGAAAATATTTGTCAAACAATTTGACTGTGCCTTGGAAGCATGGTGTGGTTATAACCCTACAGCCTGTGTACTATCTCAATCCTGTGGCGACGGACTGGTAATGGAGCATAACGGAGATGTGTACGCGTGCGACCATTTTGTATATCCGCAATTCAAATTAGGGAATATCCTGGAACAAAATCTAAAAGAAATGGCAACATCTGCCAGACAGGAACAATTTGGAAAAGATAAGCGTGACACCTTGTCAAAGCAATGTAAAGACTGCAAGTATCTTGTCGCTTGTAATGGGGAATGCCCAAAACATCGCTTTGTTGTCAATAAGGATGGCGAGAAAGTAGCCTATCTGTGCAAAGGTTATTATACATTTTTTAATTATGCAGCTCCATTCCTGCATGCCATGCGTACACTGATGAAAAACGGAAAAGAAGCAGCAGACATAATGACTTTTTTAAGTATGGAAAAATAATTTTCAATTTTAAACAAATTCTAAATGTATGAGCAAGTTAATTCAACAGATTGCAGTCGGTGCTGGGATATTATGCACCGGCATGTCGGCCCTTGCAGCCAACACTCCTGAAAAAGGGAAATCGGACAATCAGCCAAAACAACCGAACATTTTGGTAATCTTCGGAGATGACATCGGTATCATGAACATTAGTGCCTACAACAATGGTATGTTGGGCTATCGTACACGGAATATCGACCGTATTGCCAAAAATGGTATGATGTTTACGGATTATTACGGAGAACAAAGCTGTACTGCCGGTCGTGCTGCATTCATTACCGGTCAGTCCCCGTTCCGTACCGGACTTACCAAAGTAGGAGCTCCGGGAGCTGACCTCGGTATTCGTAAGGAAGATCCGACCATTGCCGAACTTTTGAAACCATTAGGTTACGCAACCGGTCAGTTCGGTAAAAACCATTTGGGAGACAAAGATGAATTCCTCCCTACAAATCACGGATTTGACGAATTTTACGGAAACCTTTATCACCTTAACGCAGAACAGATGCCTGAACATCCTGACTACCCGAAAGATCCGGAATTCCATAAACAATTCGGGCCTCGCGGTGTCATAAAATCTAATGTAGACGGAACGATCATGGATACAGGTCCGCTGACAAAAAAACGTATGGAGACCGTCGATGAAGAATTTCTTAATGCATCCGTAGATTTTATAAAACGCTCGGTAAAAGAGGGCAAACCGTTCTTCTGTTGGTTCAACTCTTCCCGTATGCACTATCCAACTTATCCGAAACCGGAAAGTCAGGGACGAACGGGACAGGATTTCTATGCCGATGCCATGATGGAACATGATGACCATGTGGGAGTATTGCTTGATTTGTTGGAAGAATTAAATGTAGATGAAAATACCATCATTCTTTATACGACAGACAACGGTCCTCATTATAATATGTGGCCTGATGCTGCCATTACCCCATTCCGCGGTGAGAAAAACACCAACTGGGAAGGCGGTTATAGAGTGCCGGCATTGGTATGTTGGCCGGGACACATTGAGCCTGGCAGCATATCAAACGAAATTATATCACACACAGATTGGATGCCTACATTATTGGCAGCTGCCGGAGATACGGATGTTAAAGAAAAATTACTTGAAGGGTATAAAATTGGAGATATGACGTATAAAGTTCACCTCGATGGTTATAATATTCTATCTCATATAACCGGAAAAGAAAAAACAAGTCCTCGCCATCATTTTTATTATTTCAACGATGATGGTTTGCCGGTGGCGATGCGTATGGATGATTGGAAACTGACTTTTGCCGAACAACGTGAACATGGATATGATGTATGGCGTGAGCCGTTTACACAACTTCGTATGCCAAACATTTTCAATCTGCGTCGCGATCCGTTTGAACGAGCCACTACCGATGCTGAAAACTACGCAAAATGGTTTGATGACCATCACTTTATTTTGCTTAAAGCTCAAAACGAATTCATGCAATTTATGAAGACTTTTGAAAAATATCCGCCTCGTCAGCGCCCGGCATCTTTCACGATAGACCAGATTTTTGAGAAGTACAGTAAATAGTTTTATAGTTAATTCAGAATCACGATTGTATAATGGTGGTTCTGAATTACATTACAGAGTTACCTGATTGGCTTAACCATATTTTGCTCCATGTAAAATGCCGCTACCAAAAAGTCTAAAGATTGGTAGCGGCATTTTGAACAAGTATGGGAATGAATACCCTTGTCAGTGGGAAACCGAGTTGGAGAAAACGTTGATGACTACCACTCCGGCTATGATCAGAGCCAGCCCGATGATGGCAGCCAGGTCGAGATGCTGCTTGAAAACGAAAAAGCCGATAAGCGCGATAAGAATGATACCCACTCCCGACCAAATGGCGTAAGCTATGCCTACCGGGATGCTTTCAGTACGACACTCAAGCAATAGAAAGCCGCCGCGTACCCCAAAACGGTCAATACGGACGGAACGAGTTTGGTAAACTGTTCGCTCTGTTTCAAGAAAGAAGTGGCTACAGTTTCAAAAACGATAGTCAAAAACAAGATAAGACAAGTTTTCATCGTTCATTATATCCATAATTTATACAAATCGTTTTACTTCCGCCGGACATGCGGACAACCGCTGATAAAAAAACAAAGATAGCTTTCTTTTGTGGTATCACAACTACTGTTTTTGGTTTTTTATCATTATCTGATTTTAAGATAAGCAGTTGCCTTTTGGTGTAAGTTCACGTGATTTGAAGCTGTTTACATTTGTATTATGAAAAACGGGCAGGAAACTGGCCATGAGGATACATCGAAACAGTAGCTGGAGGAAACCATGACAACATGGGAAACAAACTTTACGAGGCGAGCATCTTGGTTGGGAAATGAATGCACGTGAAAAACAACAGTAAATAACGTAACCATTACTGCGTGAATCAGAATTGCCCATCATAGACAGAACCAATGTCTGTGGCGGGTTTCTTTTGTAGCGATTGTAAACATACATTTATCATGAGATTATCGAATGGCCTATGGTTAAAATGTTCTGTCTGAATGATGTTTTTAACTCATCATTTACAGTTTCTCCAAGAATTGTTTTATTCACCCCTGATTTTGTATTATATTTGCATTCAGTCTTTTACTGGTACAATTCATGAATATACAGAATGCTTATTTATCCTCGAAGCCGCACTACGAGATTCTGGACGGGCTGCGCGGCGTGGCGGCTGCCATGGTAGTGGCCTTTCATCTGCTGGAAGCACATTCCGGTGGCAACCATCTGAACCAGATAATCAATCATGGCTATCTGGCGGTCGATTTCTTCTTCATGCTTTCGGGCTTCGTCATCGGCTACGCCTACGATGACCGTTGGAACCGGATGAGTACGGGGACCTTCTTCAAGCGCCGCCTTATCCGGCTGCAACCGATGGTGGTCATGGGAAGCATTGTGGGAGCCGCGCTCTTCTGGTTTCAGGATGCCCCCTGCTATCCGGCAATGGAGGGCGTGTCCGTGGGTGCGGTACTGCTGGTCATGCTGTTGGGCTGTACGCTGCTGCCCCTGCCGCTGAAGTGGGACATCCGGGGATGGATGGAAATGCATCCGCTGAACGGGCCGGCATGGTCGCTTTACTACGAATACATCGGCAATATACTGTACGCACTATTTATTCGCAAATTCAGTAAGACGGCGCTGACCGTCCTCGTGGCGATAGCGGCGTGCTTCACGGTGCACCGCTGCCTTACCGCACCTGCCGGCGACATCGTGGGCGGATGGGCTTTGAACTGGGAACAGCAGTACGTGGGACTGGTCAGGCTGATGTACCCCTTCTTCGGCGGGTTGCTCCTGTCCCGGCTTGGCTGGCTGATACGCACCCGCAAGAACGCCTTCTGGTGGTGCAGCCTGATGATTGTCGTCGTGCTTTCCGTGCCCCGTATCGGCGGGGAGGACGGGTATTGGATGAACGGGCTTTACGAGGCTTTCTGCATCATCTGCATTTTCCCGGTCATCGTCTCGATGGGGGCGGGAGGCAGGATTACGGGCAGGCGTTCCGCAGCCGTGTGCAAGTTTCTGGGCGACATATCCTATCCCGTCTATATCACCCACTATCCGCTGGTCTATATCTATACGGCGTGGGCCTTCAACCATCAGGCGACGCTTGCCGAAGGGCTTCCTTACATGCTGCTCACGTTTGTCGGGGCGTTTGCCCTTGCCTATGCCTGCCTGAAGTTCTATGACCTCCCGGTGCGCAGGTGGCTCACGGAGCGTTTCTTGAAGAAAAGGCAAACGCTATAAAAAATACTATCAGCACCTTTGTCGGATAATAAATGCGACAAGGAAGAAATGTCCGCTTCTGTTCATCTCCATGCCGGACACGATACAGGATATTTAAGTCAGCCACGGGTTTCGATACGGGTCATAATCCGTCTGGAAAGTAGCCAGTTGCCAGTCGGTAACCGGCTTTTTCGTGTCATCGACTTTACGTGGTATTTGGGGATTAAGTCTTAGTTTGGCGGCATCGTTAAGCCATTTCATGCTGTCCTCGTAATCACGCATACGGACAACACTGACATTATTGGGGGCAATGAGTTTCGTGAGTTCGTAGATGGCCAACCGAACCATGTGCTTCTTGAGGTTGTAGTTGCGAGGGTCGTGTAACGAAAGATTCTGCCCGACTTGCGGGTTGTCCGCGTTCACATCCGTTTCCGGATAGAATACCCGTCCGTCATAAACGACATATTCGTGTTCCGACAGCTCATAGGCATTGTACGACGGGTCATAATCGGCTATGGCGCCCCAGCAGTCGGAAACCATCGGGTCAAGATTGTAATCGAAACCGTCAAGCGTCATCAAAGTATAGAACGCTCCTTCATATTCGACGACTGCCCATAACGGATACTCGACCGGCAGCCATAACGAGGCTTCTGCCTCGAGCCAGCCGCCGACCAACGGGATACGGATATCATCGAACTTGTACCCGTTTTCAGCAAGGCAGGTATAGACAATGCCGTTATAATTCACTTTATCTCCCGGATAATAGGTATTGAACTGGGAGTAATTAGCCACTTGTCCCGCATCGATCTGGATGTCGGAGCACTCTTCCCAATAGATGGCCGTCGCCGGCTTGCGATAGCCGCTGACGGAGCGTATCACCTCATGGATTTGCCCCTCGAAATAGATATGCACACCCACGGGATAGGTAATCCGACGGTCGTATTCGGCGATATATTTCCCTTTTGCGAGTTCCTTTTCAATCTCGTAGTTCTCCGACAGGTATTCCACGATACTCATTTCCGCCGATTCTTCCGCCTGGATGAACCGTGCGTCATTGCCCCGTGTGAGTTGCGCCAGGGCTTCCGGAGTAATTATCCCCAGATAGTCGTCGTTGTTGAGAAACCGTCTGTACATATCCTTGTTCCGTTGTTAGTATGAAAATCCTTCCTGAATCACTGATGTGGAGACCACATACCCGTTCCCGTCGCCTCCGCTCTTGAACTTGTACCAGCTGTCGCGCAGGTAGTAGCAGAGCAGGTAGTCCAGGCAGTCGGACAGGTGGCCGTACCGCTCGTATTTGACACCGGTCTTCGGGTCGGTGGTCTTTTGTTTGCTTTTGGTGCCGTCCTCGTTGCGGAGCTGGTAAATCAGGTCCTGTGTGAGCTTGCGGCATTTGATGTCGATCTGTATCTCCCAGCCTTCATAGCCCCCGAATACCTCGTTGACGAACTCGCACCGGGTGGCCTGTGGTGGCTGCTTGCGCAGCAGTTTCACCTTCGGCCGCAGGATTCCCTTGCCGAAAGTGTCCGTGATGATGGTATAGTTGTTGATGCCGTCCTCGTTGGTGGTGGAGCGTTGTAACCCGGAAGGGTCACCGGTCACATCCACTCCGCCGATATGCTTGTCCCGGTAAAGTTTTAAGCGTACTTTCCGTGCCAACGCAGGTGTGTTGTTCTCCTTTTCCTCCGGCTTGCCGAGTATCTCTTCCAGTATATAGACCTTCCTGTTTTCATAGTCTATTTGTGCGGAGAGCACCGACATTTGGGGGGCAACATTGAAGTCCCACACCGTGATGAGCGGCTTGGTCGGATCGTATGCTTTTTCTTTCAGTCCGGTAACGAGATGCCGGGAGCCGTCGAAACTGTTATAAATCGCCATATCGTTGGCTTCCACGAAATCCCAGTTGCCATAGAGCAGGCGTTCCTTTGTCGCCTGATCCCGGATCTTGTTCAGGGCCGCCTCGTACACCTGACGGAAAGCGATATTCGGGTTGTCAAACACGGAAAAAGGTATATACGCTTCACCCTCGCGGCAGATGACCTTGTCTCCGTTTTCGTCCTGCACGAAGCGGGAACGCACCCAGTTAATCGTCGGATTGGTGGTGAGCAGCATTCTCGGAGTCTTGAATGTCTCATGGGTTCTCCAGCGGAGACGGGAGAACAGCACTTCGACGGCCCGCTCCGAGATTTCCGACACCTCGTCCACCATGGCGATGGTGTATTCCGAAGAACCGAAACGCTCGAAGTTGGGGTCGCTGGGAATATCTGCCATCTCCTTCATGATGATGACCGAGTCGTTCCAGAATGTGAGCGTGCCTTCAAGGTTGTTTATCTTGTAGTTTGTATCCTCCTTCAGTCCCCAGTCCTTCAGAATCGACTTGATGGTGTTCCATGTCGATTCCTTCAACGACTTGAGTGTCTTGCGGGCTACCACCGCACGGATATTCTCGAACCGAATGCATGAAGACACCAGCCAAACGCTGCCGATGAAGGAATTGTGCGTTACGGTAAAGTTGTCGGCGACATAAAGACCGCAGGGATCATCGACCGTGATACAGCGGCCCTCCCGTCTCCCGATATATTCGACATCGATAATTCTTTTTCCGGGTTCTGACGCTCCACCGTTGAACTCATACCGGCATCTCGCTTTTTTCCTTGACAGACCGACCAGCTCCGGATTCATACGGGTACGGAAGTACACATCGTAACTGTCCTTACATCGGATGAAGTTCCCTTTCTTGTCCTTATATCCGGCAGGATTCTTTTTGATTGTCGCCATGCCCCCTAAAGAGCGGATGACAAATGCCACATCCTCCGCTAACCGGCTGCTTGTCGTGCTGTAAGACATGTGTCCCCTTCCATCGACATAGCCGTCAGTATCCATCAGCCCCCGGACGAGCTGTTTACGCTCTTCAACAGGGGCGTACTTATATTGCCGGGGAATGAACTTGTCGGCAGAATCACACCCATCCAGGCCAAGCACCTTCAGCGCATCCACCAGGTTACAGTCATAAATCATATAGCTTTTGGCTTTGTTCCCGCTTTTTCTCCGACAATGGTTCATATCATATCCCGCGGACATGAATCTTTGGACAATTTCATCATCCATTGTCGTGAACTGCACGGAATTGACCGCCGTTACGGATTTCGTGATACACCCATCTCCGAGAATGGCCCCGAGAATATAAGGTTCTATGGGTTTGGGATGTCTGTACCGTTTTCCCGAAGTAAACTGTACCGGGGCGCACAGGGGAATAATCAGATTGTTGCCTTTATACATCCCATGCTTCTTACGCTGTATCCAATCGTAAATCATCCGGGTACTCCAGAGTCTCTCGTTATCCCGGTTCCCGTCCGTATCTTTCCGTTTCGTCCTTTTGCGACTTTGATGAAGTTTCCACAAATGTCCCGCGGAACAGTCGAAATATGTCCCGTCGATAAAGCGGATACGGTAGTAATCATGCTCTTCAATAGGATGTAGCCAGATTATCCGTTGCTGGCCTCCGGTTGTGGCCGAGGATATGATGTCCCCGACCTTCAAATCCCGGACTTTTCGGAAACCGAAAGGCGTACATACCGTTGAATCCAACGGTGCTGCTTTCCCCCCGCCGGCCGCTCCGCCTCCCAGTATCAGCTGCGGCAGGTTTTGCGACTTGCAATGCCTGCATTGTGGCCTGTACTGAGGGTTGCCTTGCTGGTCATAGCCGATAAGGATTTGCTCGATCTCCCCGCCACAATGGGGACAATAGTTCGGTTGCAACAGTTTCCAGAGTTCATACTGCCGTGGGGACGGTTTGAACTCGATGCGCAGGTTTCTGGGTGGTTTGAGCCTGTTGACCGCCATTAGATTTATACAATCTGAATGGTTATGTCCCTTTCGGACTCGAGTATAGCATACAGTTTTTGGAATGTAGTACGGGATTCCAAAACTTTTCCCTTGACCGTATTCTTTCCCACGATGATACAGCCGGCGGAATCGACTTCGGTATTGCCGGAATGGATCAGGATGCCGAGGAAATGCGGCACATCATGCAGATATGGCATTTTCTTCTTGTACCTGGGACTGTACTGAAGAGTGACTTTATAAGTCCCGGCAGGAATGGCAGTCTTGGCATAGACCTTTTCCTTGCAGGTACAGGAACGGCCGCGAGGAGTATCCGGACAGGTTGCCGGAAGTTCCCTCACGGCATCTTCGATGGTGTTACAGAAAAACTTGCCGTCGATGGACAGGTCGCCTATCGTATAGGTCTGGCCTTTGAATTTTCGTTTGAGTGTCAGCTTCATACTTCGATACTATTTGTATCGAAAGAATAGAGCCGGATACTGCCTAATGTTTATTGCAGGAGTCTGTAAAAGAAATGCACAATCCGGATTTTAAATGAAAATGTCGGAGAGTGACGGAAGCAGAAAGCTACTGAAATAGCTATATTGTTTTTATAAAGAGGAATAGATGCCGGATAGAAGCGGTTACCAACTGGAGTAAAAGGTATGAAATAAAAAAGACGGTTTACTTTTAAAATAGAAAAGCAAACCGCCTTTATTTTGGACACTGTTTCTGATAAGAGAATTTTAATAATAGGAGATTGTACGTGTTTCCGTAAATTCCGGGTCGGTCTTGACGGAGGTCGTTTCCTTGCCCGTCATGGCATCGTACACCGTGCTTTCCACCGTGCGGACTACTTTCCGTTTCGTCCAGTTGCCCTGCTTGTCGGTTTCCAGATAGGTGTACCGGCACTTGACTATATCTTTGCCTTCTTCGTATCTGAAAGTATACGTCATCGTTGCCGGATGTTTCTCCCGTCCGTCGTAAGTGTATTCCTCGACGACCGGCGACATGCCGTCGGCATGGCTGTAGCGGATAAGCCGCCCGTGCTTGTCGAACTCATATTTGGTAGGAAGGTCGATGCCTTTTTCATCTCCTTCCTTCCGGATGTTTCCCTCGCAGGTGATGCGGAACGGACCGATGATTGCTCCTGTGGTTTTCTTCATATACTCGGTTGGCGATTTGTAATCGTAGCTTTCTTCCGTCGGACCGTATTCCCATTTTTCGTAGGAAATGTTTCCGTACCCGTCGAAACTGACCGTATGCCCCGTTTCCGACAGGCTTTTCACGCTGCCGTACAAACCCCGTCCTTGCACGGCGGTGAACTTCGGAGCGTCTTTTTTCTTCAGTTCCGCTTTTTCTTCGGCGGAGAAGGCATGGTAGTCTATCTCCCTCTCTATGGTAACAACTGGCTTTTCGCCCGGAGCAGGTTCCTTCTGCTTTGTGGAAACGACATAGTACCTGTGCAGCCATTCGATGTCGGTATAATTGTCGGGAAGTATGGTGCGCCTTGTCGTCCAGTTGCCATGCTTGTCGTAATCGTACTCAAAACGGATGGTGAAAAAGACATACGGAAAGGAATAGTTGTTGCGCGTTACCGGGTCTAAGCGATAATACCCTCCGCTATATTCCCAACTGGCGAGGTCTCCCTTGTCATTATATGAATATCGGCTCACGCAGGAGATGGTGTCTGCCGTTTCATTTCTGTAAACAAACGTTATCTTTTCCTGCTTCTCCGTACATAATCCTCCGGAATAGGTGAAAGTGCTTACCGACGGGAAGTCGTTGAACGAGCCTTTAGCTTCTGCCACGAAAGGATTGCTTGTCAACGGCGTTTCCATTCTTGTCAGTTCGCCCGATTCGTTGAACTCCATCGGGCCTGTAAGAGCGGTCGAAGGGAGGTCTCTTGGATTTTGTACCGGAATCACACGTTTCAGATTCCCATTTTCATGGTAATCGTAAGTCTGAAAATCTCCCCGTGCAAAAGGGCTGTTTCGCTTTATCAGTTTGCCGGACATATCGTATTCGAAATGGTCCTTATTCGAAGCCCAGCTATAACGGTGGGGATTGTTCACCTTTCCTGCAAGACGTGACGTATTGTCGTATTGGAATTCCCATATTTCCGCATCCATCGGTCGGGCAAAGTCTCCGGAAAAGACGGAAGTCAGCTGCCCGGCTTCGTTGAATGCAAGTCCTACTCCCCATGTACTCGGATTTCCTCTCGCATCTTTCAGGGGGTATCTCACCTGCGATACGTTTCCGCGCAATCCGTGCTTGGCACGGTCATCGGGATAGTTCACGAAGTTGGGATAATTCTTGACGGGAGAAAGGTCGGTATTCGTCAGTGTACTTGTGATGTCCGGGTCAAGCGGATTGTAATACACATACAGCGGCGTGTACTTCTTTTCTTTCTCGAACAGCCCGCCACCCGAGCACGCCGCAAGCAGGACAGAAATTAAACATAGACAAACGATTCTCATAATACCGAAATATTTATTCATCTTCTAATTGTTCTTGTATCTCTTTTGCCATATCTTCTCCATAGAATAAAGCGTACGCCACAGGATTACATTCATATTCCATTTGGGATTTACGACGCAACACCCATGTGTCTTTCTCATAATAAGTCTTGTCTATTTCCCCTCTGATAAAAACATCCCGACATAATTTATAGTCAGAAGAAGCCGTGTCATTCCGAAGCTCTTTATATCTGTTTGCATAATAGGGTATCTTATCATAAAAAGTTCGCATATCGAATTTCTTTCCGTCAATGGTAAGTGTCGGCGAGTTTAAAGAAATGTGGCATTGTTTCTTTATCGTTTCGACAGAATTGTTACGGATATATGCCTTGTAATCCTCATTGTTCATCCAAGGTTTATAATCTCCTATTTTCAGTTTGCTGCTGACGATTTCCGGAGAATCGAACGGAGTGTCTATCTCAATGTTTCCACCCCCGACATGTGCTCCCAAAGTATGCTCGCTTCCTTTATATAAGACATAACTGACTGAAAGTTTGTCTATTTCCCCTTTCAATGGAGTAACTTTCAGTTTAAGGGAAACATCCAATTTGTTTACGGCAAATCCCCAGGAATCATCTATCCACGATTTTTTCTCCATATCCAAGAATTCTACGGAGATGTATGAACTCGGAGATTCATTTTCTTTATAATTGTTCCAATAGGCATCTATGGAATCGGTCATGGAATCAAGCTGTCGGGTAAGTTTCTCCATGTCATATTTCTTGTCCCATTCTTTGCTTGCCCGTTCTTCATAGTCGTTGTCAAAGAGTTGTTCGTAAAATTCCATGAAGTCCCCGTAAGTCAGTTTCTCCAGCCTCTGTCTGAACAGCGAGTTTTCCGGCAACTTATCCACTTTTGGGAAAATCACGCGCTCGTAAATGCCGATGAAGTGTTCGTACTTGCTGGCAAGCTCGTCGGCTTCATCCGGCGTAAGCGGCTCGAGTACGGATTTGTGTTCCGGCCCGCAAGCCGAGAGAGCCAGCGAGCAAACCAATCCCAGTATAATTTTCGTCATTCTCATATTATATATTGTGTTAAAGGGTTATTCGTGTACACGAAGGGTGATGCCCGTACAATGGAGGCGTTTCTTTACGCTTACGGCATTCCCGTCGTTGAAGAAAGCGTCGAACGGGTCGATGGCCTCGTCAACTTTCCGGATGTAAGCATCCATGTGCAGGTCGCCGATGCGGAGTTCTCCCGTGCGGAGCGGATAGAGCAGCAGTTTCCGGAACACCGCCGTCCGATAGTTCTTTCCGTCCCGACGCTCTATCTGCCACTGGCTGCCCCGCAAATCTATCGGTTCTGCTTTGAAATCGCCCGACGAAATGTACTGCTCCATATTGGCAAGGCTGTCAACATCCGCTGCGGTGTACAGCTTGCACTCCAGCACCACGGGAGTGTTCACACGGGGAGAACGTTCGGACACGGTCATGGTGATGAAAGCGTCCGGCCGGGGCTGTGGGGCATTCCCGGACGAAAGTTGCCCTGCGGGGACGACGGCAAGCGTCACCGGCTGCGAACGGAGCGTTTTCCCCTTGAAGGTAATGTTTGCAGCAGGTATCGTGAACGTACCTGCCTGCGGAGCGGACAAGATATAGGTATAGGCTACCTGATAGCTTGTGACTGTCTTGCCGCCGATGTACTGCGATTGGGAAACCTTGGCACGGTTAGGTCCCACCAATACATCAAGGCTTTCCGGCAAAGTGACGGAAAATCCCGTGAGATCTGTATCAGTCAGCTCTTTGGGCGAGACGACGGTAAACGTCAGCCGGAACTGATCACCCGCCTCGACCTTTTCCGCCATTGAGGCGGTGAACGTAACGCCGTCCGCCCGCGAAACCGCCGGAAGCAGCAGGAGCAGGACGAGAAGTCCGCATATTCGGTATATGTTCGTTCTCATATCCATAAAGTATTGTCAGTCTGTGCGTGTCACCTCGTCGGTACCCACGTCGCCACGATAGCTGCGTCCGTCGCTGGTCTTGATATAGGTCTCGCCCAGTACGCCACGCGCCCGGCTCGTTATCTTGGTCTTGTTGCCATATTTATCCACGATGTAGCCCTTGCCCTTGTCGGCTTCGGCAGCTCCCTTGAGCGCACCGCTAAGCAGCATGAGCAGACAGGCGAGGAGGATGAGCAGACTGCCGGCAGCTCCGAGAAGGACGCACAGCACACAGGTGAAGAACATGAACAGCACCCTGCCCACACGCCGTCCTGTCCCGTCTATGTACAGGATGGTCTGGCATACGCTGTGGCACCAGCCTGCGATGGCGAGCAGGCCTCCCGTCAGCACGGCGGCGTCGCTCCAGTCCTGGCGTTCGGCTATCATACCGCCTATCACGAATACGGCTCCCGCTATGGCTCCGCCTGCCAGACAAAGCAGGATGGAGATGCCTCCGAAACTTTCGTACGTTTCCCCTTCGCGGGCGAAGAAGGCGCAATCGATGCGGTCGAACTTCTTGAGAAACCATACGCCCAAGATGAATCCCACGATGATGATGATAATTGTTATCATAAGTCGTTATGTTTTAAATAGATGAATAAAAGAAATGCGCGAATGCGGCGAACAGCGCGAGAAACGCAAGGCTCGCCACCGTGTAGGCTGCCGTCATGCGGCCTGCTCCGCTCCAGCCCCAAGCCGTGTACGAAGGCTCGCGGTCTTCCTCCAGCGGGGTGGGCATGGCGAGGAACGTGCGCCACTCGCGCTGCATCACGTAGAGTACGAAGCACATCATCACGTTGCCTGCGGGCATTACGATGAAATTCACCTCGTGTGCCGTCTCAACCATGAACCATACGCAGAGAGAACGCGACACGGTGACAAAGGTAGCAAACGCGGTGCACAGCGTGAGAGCCATCAGCCCGTTCCACGTACGCAGTCCCGCCGCTTCGCCCAGATGGCGGTAGCCCAGCACCATGAAGTAGCCCATGGCGAGCGAAAGGACGATGTCGCAGGCAAAGCCGTACGAATAGTCGAAATACCAGTCCACAGCCCGCACCACGAGCCAGAACAGCAGCCTGCTTATAAGGGTAACGAGGGCGAGCAGCTTGAATCCCCGCTTCAACCACGAGTTGGGGTAGCGGGCGGCAATGGCAAAGCCGCAGGCCATGAGAAGCCCCGTAACCATGCTGCCTACGGGGACAACTTCCCATACGAACGAAATTTGGAACATGCCCAATATCCACTGCGCCATGTCCAATACCAGTGCCAGCACAATCAGGCTTTTGCCCGCCCGCAGGCATCCTGTCCGGGGCGGGAGTGTGTTTGTTGTTTCCATTGTATATTAAATTTAGTAAGTGTATATTTGAATAATGTACGACATCAGAGTATGGAATAAGTCCGAGTTTCCATTGGTCTTCGAGACCGGTAATTATGTTCCGACCCCATACTCTTTACATCAGGATCCGGATAGTTCGTAAGGTGTTTGAACCCGCATTCGCAATGAAGGGCTACTTCGTTTTACCATCTTGGTGGTGCACTGCACGGGATACCATTTCTTCGGTTCATCCGGCTGTGAGGGATTGATGCGTTGCACCGCTTTCAAAAAGATACTCATAATTTTTTGTCTTTTCAGATAAATATTAAGGTTTGTTTATGCCGTTTTTGCTTACGGCATCGAAAGATAGGTATTTTACGCTTTTTACCCCCCCCTCCGAATTGTTATATTATGTTAATAGATTAGACTATAACAAGTAAAAGTTAATCTGAAAACGCATGTTCATTTGCTGGAGGAAGCGGCAATTCGGGTATGTGCTTCTTATGGGATTATAGGGAAGCGTGTGGCAGGAGCTACAGGAGTATTGGCTTGACGCCGGCGGATTACAAGAGCGTAAAGTCTGCGCGATGGAAGTGCGCAACAGCCATTTTGTGACAGTGCATGGGCCGGCATTGAATGCCAATACTCTTGTGGAAAGGATAAAACCGGACAAGTAATGTATGTAAAATAGGAGCGTTATTTCGACGCTTCTATTACTTTATACAGGGCAACGAGGTTACCGTTGTCCGATTGGAACAGGAAGCGGCCGTTTCTTAATATACATTCATGGATGGTGTTGTCATCCGGATCTTCAGCCAACAACCGGTTGGCCTTGTCTTCATCAATAAGTTGCATCGGAATGCCTTGCACTGTGGCGACTGTCGCATCGGAGTGCAGTTTCATAAGTTCGTCCATCAGATTCATTTTCATAACATCTCCGTGTTTGGCTTGAGCCCCGTCAAGCGTTTAGTGTGCTGAATATCAAAAAGCGTGGGACATAACCCGTAGCACCGAGGTTCTGGTAAACCTATCCGCAA
>ENA-UOOD01001239-UOOD01001239.1-human-gut-metagenome-genome-assembly--contig:-CS67-NODE-1239-length-26903-cov-12.549948_pt1 | contig 26903 bp, 23 predicted proteins | sample MGYA00242464_ERZ724011 | MGnify/ENA metagenome assembly ERZ724011 | reverse complement strand
TCAAAACCTTTAGCCTTTTTTATTTCAATTATTTTTCACTTGCGAAACTTGAGTTCTCTTAATCTGAGGCAACTTAATTTTTTCATGTTACTAAATACATCAAATCCTGACATTTTTGTCTTCAATCCCTTAATTGTGCGGATGTCTGTAAAGATAATCAGTTTTAAACTTGCAATCCATAACAAGTCCATTCAAGCGGCGTCATTACTATGAGAAAGCCTGAAGTGCATGGCCACGAGTATCAATGAATAATAACAAGCCTCCCATCCGCTGGTTCTTGGGCGACAAAAAATGAGGGTGGGTGTTACTCAAAAGAGTAACCGGACACTCTCCGAGAACGAAAAGAGGCGAATATGCTTCCCGAGAGTGCGGAGCAGGTCTCCGTGCGGATGCCGAATGGCCTTTCGGAAGCGTAAAAGGGGAATAATGTCTCCCATGGGTGTGCCCAACAGCACCCTTGGGAGACGATAAGTGGGGTAAACGCTTCCTGAGAGTGCATCCTGCACTCTCGGGAAGCAAAAGAGGCCGAAAGTGTTACCGAACGGGAGACATGATCTCTTCACGGAAGCGATACCGTGAATGGCAAAGAAGCAAGAGAAAGTTTTTCACTCTCAAACCTTCAAACAAACAATTCAAAACAGCTTCTAAGATTAACCTGAATATAGTGCCCCCAAGGTTCCGCATATCATTCAATAATATGCCATAACACCGAGGTGCGTGAGGATATTCACACTTGGAAGAGCAATTCACTGACTGTCAGGCTGATGATGTTTTAGGTGCACACGATTTCTCACATCTGGAAGTCCGGAACACCTGTAGAACGTTCTATACCGAGGCCGCTGACTCACAGGTGTGCAAACATACTCGCACCTAAAACATCAACTCTTTAGATATCAATTAGATGCCGTTTTACGTGCGTATAGTTTCTCACACCTGGAAGAACAATCAGAAGTTTCTTTGATGACTTCCAGGTGAGAGTATGATTCTTTTTAGAAGGAATATCCCAAGCTGAGGTATGGGTAGAAAACGGACTTGGACAAGCCATATTTCCCGATTCCGTACGATGGACTTAAGCCGCAGCGGAACACCAGACCGTTCTCCGCGCGAAGACGGTAACCGACATTCGCGTAAAGGAAATTTCCCCACTGCGTCGTTCTCACTTCCTTCGGAGCAGTTCCCGTGGAACCATCAGGCAAGGTCACCGTCTTGCTTTCCGTAATCTTGTCAAAATACACCCCGTTGGACATTCCGGCTCCGATCTCGAAATGATGTTTTCCTCTACCTGCCAGGCAGTTGATCTCCACCGGCACGCCGACACCATGAATCTCGTACCAGTTCCCGATGCCGAAACCGTACCCGACACCGACCGCGAAACCCAAACCCGAATCCCCTTTGAACCTTGCGTCATAAGAGGCACCGACCACATTGGCGGCCCCGAACAGATCCAACCGCACATTCCGATCCTGAGCCATTACTACCGGAGACAGCGCAATGGCCAATAATAATGCTACAACCTTTTTCATAATAAAACGTATTATTTCCGACTGCAAAGTCGGGCAAAAGAATTGATATGGTAATGGAAAACAGTTTCACTTTTGGCAAATATAATTTCCTAATCCTTAATTTGTTACAGACAAATTGAGATTCACGTTCTCATTTCGCACAGTTTAATCAGCTTATTTTCAATACATTAATCAAATACTTGTAACATATCACGATTAGTAAAGTACAGACTGTCAAGTAATTACATTAATCACGGTATAAATTCCGAGAAAAGAGCCTTGTTTTCACCATCCAACCTTGCGATTTTTTCTTCTCAGCATCACAAAAATAGCGCATGGCCATATCCTATTTGCGCTTAACGCAGAAGATCGGGAGGATGAATATCACGGCGAGTATGGAGAAGAGCATGCCGGAGATAGTGCCGACGGCGAAGTCGAACCAGAAAACCTCCTCGGGGCCGTCGGTGAGGAACGGGAGGAGGCCGAGGATGGTGGAGACTATGGTGAGGGTGATCGGGTTGATCTTGCGGGAGTAGGCTTTGACGTAGAGGCGGATGTTGGCCGCTTCGGCTGGTCGGTGAGTTTGTTTAGTCACAGAGGTGGTCCCTTCGACAGGCTCAGGAACCGATGCACCGAGGAGGGACTGGTAGGTGGTGATGAGGTAGATGCCGGCGTTGACGACTATGCCGCTGAGCATCACGAAGGCGGCGAAACCGCCCTGATCGAAGGAGAAGTCCGATAGGCCGAAGGCAAGGAAGAGGCCGATGAAAGAGACCGGAACCATAAAGATCACGGCGAGCGGGTAACGGAACGACTCGAATGTCATCGCAAGCATCACGTACATCACCGCAAGAATCAAAAACAGCAGCCAGGCGTACTGCTGCTTGGCGGTGTCGAACCAGCCCCAGCCCGGAACCTCGGCCTTGAAACCGATCGGAAGGGCCTCATCGTTCATGTACTTGACCGCCTTCTGTGACAGGGAACGGCTGAGTTCCCAACTACCGATGAAGTCGTAGCATACAACAAGCTCGTAGGACTGGTTGCTCTTTCTGATTGTCAGACCTGTCCGCTGCTTGTCGATGCCCCCGACACTCGAAAGCGTCATTTTCTTCTGACCGACATCTATCGGAGAGTTAAGAACGTGCCAGAGATCGTATCTGTCCAGATCCGAGGAACGGAGGACAACATCGACGGCTCCACCATCATATTCAGAAGTTCCGATCTTCCGTTCGTACAGTAAGGATCCCAGAGCGTTGTAGTAGGCGTAAGGATTGATGTCGGCAAGCGTCATCCGCCCAAAATCATAATCCAGCACAAACTCAATCGAAGGGCGGCCGTTCCAACCTCCCGACCAGATCTCCGCGCCCTGGACACGGCGGTTTGTGGAGAGATAGGCCATCAGCTTCTCGGCATATCGGCTGAGTTCCTGATAGTTGTAGCCCTTCAGCGAGATGCGGTTGCTCTTGGAGGACGAGACGATGTTGTTGTTGAAATTATTGTCGTCTATTCCGGAGACCCTCCAGTTCGCCCCGCCGAAATTGATCGCCATCCTCGTGACCTCGGACTTCAGCACAGAAGGGAAACCTGAGTTCTCATACTCAGGCTTGAACTCCACCGAAATCTCGGCGTTGTCGTAGGAATATACCGACGTGGTGAATACGGAGATCTCATCGAACTTCGACAGATAATTCTCCATCGCCCTCACGACATCATTCAACTGGTTCACGGTACAGCCTTCAAGCATGCCGGCATTGATGATCAGACGTTTCTTTTCAGGCTCCCGGTAGAAATTGGAGCGGTTCAAGGATTTGTAAAACAGACCGAAGGAGGAACTGGCTATCTTGTCTATCAACTGACGGTTCCTGTCGTAAGGTTTCCAGGTGACAATCTTGTCCAGAAATCTGTCGAACCTGTCCGCCTTGTCCTTGTCATAATCAGACAGACGGGTAGGGAGCAGACAGAGCGGGATTCCAAACGCCACGATGAACAAAAGGACATACACCCAACGATGCCTCACCCCCCAGCCGATGTAGGAAGCGTAGAACCTGTTCCAACGCAGGATCCGGCGGAGCTTCCTTGGGGAACGCCCAGACTTGCCACCCGACATTCTTACAGGAATATATTCCATCAGCGACGGGATGAACAGGTAGGAGATGATCAGCGACAGTCCCAAGTTAATGACAATCACCCAGATGAAGTCCACGAGGTTGGCTTTTTCCTTTTCCGGAAGCAGAAGGACCATCATCAATGCGCCGACAGTCGTGGCCGCGGCCGAAAGGATGGACGGGAAAGCCTTCCGGTCTTTGAAATGGGCGTAGTGGTCGATCATCACGATCGAGGTGTCGATGATTATTCCGAGAGAGACCGTGATTCCGGCAAGGGTGTAGATGTGGATCTGAAGACCTGCCAAACTGTAGATCATCAAGGCGGTCAACACATTGACCGTCAAAGTGAAGACAATGATCAGCATATACCGCCACGACCTGTTGATCAAGAACACGAACATCAACAGAATCAAGATGCAGAGGGCGGTACGGACATAGATTTTGCTGAGTTCCTCGCTGACAAACTCAGAGGAATCATAGGCGATGCCGGCGGTGATTTCCGAAGGGAAGCCTTTCTGAAGCTCCGCCATCCTTTCCTTGACGGCGGAAGCGACAGTCAACAGGTTGGCCGAAGAAGCTATCTCCACCGTCAAAGTAATGGTGTTCAAACCGTTGACACGATAGTAACTTGACGGCACCGCTTCCTCATAGCGCCACTGGGCAACGTCCCCGATGTGAATCACACGGCCTTTGAAATTACCTACGGGAATCGATCCGAAATCCTTGTCCGAGGCTTCTTTAAGACGCACCGTCATCAATCCTTCAGAGGTTTCCGTCATTCCGAGGATTTCCTCACGGTAATATGAATTGAAGGCCGATGCGATCTCATCGGCGGTGACTCCTACGGACTGGATCTTGTCGGCGTCGAACGTGATCACCCACTGGAAAGGAACACCGCCGTCCACATTGACCTTGTCCACTCCCGGGATGGCGGCCAAATGGCTGAGGACGTGTTCCTTGACATATTTGGAAATCTCCCGGGAAGGGATCCCGCCCTTGACAAGATAGGATATCCGCGAGACCCGTCCGCCGCCAGACAAGGATATTCCCGGATAGGAGACCTCATCAGGAAGGCTTGGGTAAACGTTCCTGATCGCCGAGGCGACCTCGAAGCGCGCCGCGTCCATGTCCGAGCCTTTGCGGAACTTGACAGAAACGGAGCCTGAACCTTTACGTGAAACAGAGGAAATGTCTGTGACATCGCGTATCCCCGCCAAGACTCCTTCAATCTTGGATGTCGCCTCGCTTTCAATGATTTCCGCAGAGGCGTTGGGATAATAAAAAGATACATAGACCGTACGGCCTTCCGTCATCGGTGTGTATTGGATGTTCAGACGCGGCAGCGAAGCCAGCCCGACAAGGGACAGCGCCACCATAATCAGAACGACCGAAAATGGAGAAAGTCTATTTTTTCTTTCTTCCATTGTAGATCGAATAATACAACGCCGGCACGACGAACAGGCTGACAAGGGTTCCGACAAGCATTCCCGCGATGATCACCAGAGACATCGGGTACTGGAGGTCCGCTCCCATACTTCCTCTTGACAGGAACGGGCAGACGGCCAGAATGGTTGTCAATGAGGTCATTATGATAGCCTTCACCCTAAGCGAGGACGCATCAATGACAGCACGCTCAAGACTTTCGCCGGCCTTGCGCATCCGGTTGATCGTGTCTATCTTCAGGATGGAGTCATTGATGACGATGCCGGTGATGACAATCAGGCCGATCATCGACATCAGGTTGATGCTGACCCCGAAAATCCATAGAACCAGCAAGGCGACAGAGACATCCACGACAATCTCCGAAAGGATGATCAGCGGCTGGACCAGAGACTCGAACTGGGAGGCCAGAATCAGATAGAGCAGGATTATGGCGACCAGCATTATGATGATCATCTCATCAATCATCTTGCTGTTGGAGAACCAGGAACCAGAATAGCCGACCTCGAAGTCACCATTCTTTCGCACGACGTCACTCACCGCGGCCATCACATGTTTCACGTCCTTCGACGGAACATCGAGAGCCAAAGGGTAGTAATTGTCCTCCGGGCCTGCGACCAAAGTTTTCAAATCCTCGGCAAAGGTTTGCCGCATAAGATTTGAAACCGGAATCCGGGATGTCTCCCCGTCAAGGCTTTTCTTTTCGATGAAAGTGCCATGCAGGATCTCCGAAAGTCCGGCGGCGTTGGAGCCTGTCACGACCGGAACAGTGCTGGTTCCCTGGACAATGTTGAACAGACGGTTCTCATTGAGCGAGTTCCTCAGAATCGACACAAGTTCCGAATAACCGACATCATAAAGCGCAAGCAAGTCAGGATCAGCGACAAACAGAGCGTCAGTCTTTACCGGAGGATCCGCCACGGTCACTCCAGGCAACGTTTCCCTGACCTCGGAGAGCATATTCCTCAACGGTTCGACCTCAACCTCCCTGTTCCTCACTGGGCGAAGGCGCGCCACGAGCGGAGCCTCGTTCCGGGCGAAAACCATGTCGAAGATATTCCCTGAAGCTTCGAATGAATATACCGCTTCCGGATATTCATTCTCCACCTCATCCTTCAATTCGCCCAGCACCTTTTTCAATGTGCCGGCATCTTTGCAATTGACGTAGATGGACGCTTCGGAAATTCCTTGGTCACCACTATGACTCAGAATGAATTGCTGAGAACCGACAAGAGCCGTCATCTGCTCCACGCTTCCGGTCAGTTTTTTCTCTAAATCCCTGATCCGCTCCGTGTTACGTTCAATGGAAATGTGTTCGTTCCAGTCAATCTTCATTATCGCGTCCGTCTGGGTCATCTCCGGCAGACGGGATTTCGGCATCTCCAGGAAACAGAACACCAGCCCGACGGTCGAGACGGCAAGAAGGCCCCAGGCGACCGGCCTGTGCCGGATGAACCATTCCATAAGTTTGTCGTCCCAGCGGCGGATCGGTTCGTCAAAGTTGATTTTCTCCAAAAGCGGACTCGGACGGAAACCATCCGAACCCTTGAACCACCAGTAATAATAGACCGGAATCACAAGGATGGTCACGATGTAGGAGGTCAGCAGCACGATGGCCACCGACATAGCCTGATCGTAGAACATCGCCCCGGCGATGCCGCTCATGAATATCAACGGAATGAACACCGCGCAGGTTGTCAGCACGGAGCTGAGCATCGCTCCCCTCACCTCTTTCGTGCCCTCAAGGACAGCGGAGCGCAGGTGCCCTTCACGTTGCCAGCGGCCGGTTATATTATCGACAAGGATGACCGTGTTGTCAGTCATCATTCCGACTCCGAGAAGCAGACCGGAGAGGGATATAATATTCAGGGTCAATCCGATGGCATAGAAGCAGAGCATCGAGAATATCAGCGCCACCGGCATCGTCAGGATCACCAGCACCGGAGAGCGGAAGTCCCTCATGAAGAGGAATATGATGACGCTCGCCAGAAGGAGGGCGACCACGATGTTCTGCAGCAGGTTGTTGATGGTATATTCAAGAAGCTGGGTCTGGTCTCTCGTGATCTCGAAGCTCAACTGAGGGTAGTCGTTCCGGAAACTGTCCATCAGACCGTTCATGGCCGACTTCAGGTCCGACATCTTCGCCTCGCTCTGCTTGATGACGGCAAGACACACGGCATCCTCTCCGTTCGAGCGGACGAGGCCGGTTCGTTTTGCCGGGTGGACGACGACCTTGGCGACATCCTTTATCTGAAGAAGGCGGCCTTCCTTCTTGAACCAGAGGTTGGCGATGTCTTCACTGGAGGAAGCCCGGGAATCGAATTTGACATTGTAGCGGTACTCTCCGTCACGGATTGTGAGACTGCCAAGGCGGATGTTGGAACTCTTGACACAACTCTCGAACTCATTCATTGTCATCCCTGCCTGGAGTAGCTTGGACTCATCCGGAATTATGAGAATCTCGTCACTGACAAGGCCGCTGACATCGACCATGGCGACTTCGGAGAGTTGTTCGATGCGTTTGCTGATCACGTCACGTGCGAAGCGGCTCATCTGGGAGAAGGACTCGGTTACGGGGAACAAGTCCGATTGGGCCTCAGGCTCGGTGCGCTTCGACGGGCTCAGCGACCGATTCTGAGGCTGTCCCTGAGCTTGTGGTTCGACAGGCTCAGCGACCGAAGAAGTAATATTCACAAAAAACGCCGGAATGTCCGTGGCGCTGGCCTTCAAGACCTTAGGCCGGGCGATGTCGCCAAGGCTGGACATGGACCGGTCAATCTTCTCGTTGACCTCAATGAAAAGATAATCGATGTCCGAACCGTGGTTGAACGTAAGCCGGATCGTCCCGCTGCCGTCCTTCGCCTCACTGACGATGTCCTCAAGCCCGTTGATCTGGATAAGCTGCTGGCGCAGAGGCTTCAGCACACTCTCGTCCATCTCTCTGGCCGAAAGTTCCGAGGATGTGGCCTGCACGGTTATGTACGGGATGTCCACATCCGGAACCAACGACACTGGCAGCAGACGTATGCTGACAATGCCCAGAACAACGATGACAAGGGTTATCATCGTCACGGTTATCGGTCTGTCTATCAGATGTTTCAGCATTGCCTACCTTTTTACCAGCACATCAGAGTTGTCCGCCAGATTGAGATTGCCGGAGACAATCACCTGGTCGCCTTCGTTCAGTTCGGCGTTCCTGTCCTTGTTGGCCTCGACCACGTAGGACTCACCATTGGAATAAAGTATCGTGACATAAGTCCAATGTGCCTTGCCGTCATCCGTGCAGGTGAACAGCACGTCCAGATTGTCCCTGATCACCACCGCGCTGCGAGGCACGACAAGCTGTCCCGGAATCATCCTCTCCACGATCACACGGACGTTCATTCCATCGATCAGCGAGCCGTCGTTCCGGACCTGCGCGGTGACGGAGATCTGCCCCTTCTCATCCACGAGAGGATTGATGGCGGTGACTTTCCCTGAATATTCCTTGGTCTCGTCAGCGAACGGACGGATCCTCACCGGCAGACCGACGGAGAGGAATGAATATTCCGACTCCATCACCGAGAAATCCACCTCCAGCACACTGTCGTCCACAATCGTGCAGAAAGTACCGGACGGACTCTGGTCGAACGGCTTCTGCTTGATGTCAGCGACACGCCCGGAGAACGGGGCATGGAGAACCGTTCCGGCGATCTCGTAGGACGAGCGCGCGAAATCGTTCTTGGCGGCGGAATAGCCGGATTTCATCTTCGCCATGGCCAAAAGGTCGGCGGGGATCGAGGTGGTGTCCCCGGCGGAATATCCCTGTCCCACAAGGTAGTCGTACAGATCCAGCTCGGCCTTCCGGAGGGAAAGCCGTGAGGATTCCTGCGACAGTTTCAAGTCGGGACGGTCAACGGTGGCGATGACGGCACCTGAGGAGACATATTCACCATTCCGGACGTTTATCGCCGCGATTTTTCCGGTTGTCCTGAACTGCAGCGCGCTTTTCCGTCCGGCAACCAGCTTTCCGTTGGACAGGAGTTGACGGGCGAAGTCCGTCTTTTCCAGTTTCATCACCGTGACCTCGTTTATCTGAGGGGTGTAGGTCAGTTTCCCGTCCTTCGTCTCCTCCGCCTTTTTGTTTCCTCCGCAGGCAACGGCCATCATGACGAGGCCGAAGGCAAAAAGGGACGCAAGTATATTCTTTCTCATATTCATTGATTCTGAATTATTCCATCATTCCCAATAATGAAGAAACGCTAATTACATATCGCATTTGTTACCACTTATCAATAATTCTTGAATATGCTTGAAATAATGTTCTGAAGCACTTTCTGAATATTTCGAGGTTATCATTATGTTCGTTATATAGTTTCCTGACTGCAAACAATAAATGATTTTTTCCGAATTTCTCCAATACATATCATTCAGTGTATGCGTGGAATATGGGCTTATAAATAAATTCTTTGTTTTAGAGAATAATGCCTTAGCGTCCCGAAATCTATTATCCGGGACAAAAATGTGGCACTTGACAAGTCCTAACTCGGCAAAATTTTTAAAGAAGAGACTCTCTCGATCCAAACATGCAGAACAAGGATACAATGGTATTATCATAATCAAACATGAGTCCCTCTCCTTTGCGGCATCTTGATCATCTAAAAAGCCTCTGATTCTCCACTCGTCGGTTTCAATGAAAGCATCCATTATCTCCTCAATTTGTCCTTGACGCTCCCAAAACATTGTCGATATTGTTGAATCGCTCTTGCGAATTCTTCCTACTGCAATTAATAAAACTATATCTATGGCAACAAATACCATCGTTATTATTAACCAGAAACGATTACCTGTTCCTCTCATATATTCTTCGCTTTGCTTTTTCAAATTCGGAGTCAAACATACTTAGTCCATCACCAATTACACCGACACCTATCATAACATCATTCTTATCATAGATGCCTCCCCAAAGGATCACTTCCTTCATTCCATTCAGATTGCGAAACACGTCCTTCGTGTCAACAATCACTGGTATGTTGCAATCATACTGTTCCAGTTTTGCCCGAACCTTTGACGTGTCCTTCACACTACCATCAACATACACCAAAAGTTCCCAATCCGGATTATCATCCATAATCCTTTCAATCTTTCCACGAGGAGTCCTACTCAACCATTCATTCATGCATCCCGTTATCATGTACACGTATATCTTATTTTTGGAAAAATCCGGAGCATAATTCTCTACCAGGCCATGACGATCAATCACATACATTCCATCCTCAATCGCCACTGGATGTACCCCGTCATCTTTACAAGACATCAGTGATACAAACATAATCCAACTTAACACAATATTACGCATAATTATAACCAATCAGTTCAACTTAACCCTTCATTCGTTAGAAATCAAAACGGCTGACAACAGGCATACCTTCGGCAAGCCTCAGCCGTCGCCGAAATTTTGCATGCATAATTCAGACCTGCACCTGGGCAATGCGACATTGTTTGGTACATACAATAATTACTATCATTGCTGTCAAAATCAGTTTGGTCTTCTGGACCAGCCTTAAGAACAGCGGAGGTAGCTAAACATATAGAAATCAGTGCGAAAACTGCCAACAATACTTTAAAAAATTTTTTCATAATGCTCAATTTAATAATAATGTTATTGATTTGTGGTTGAACTGATTGGTTACAAAAGATTCAGTTTTGCGATGACGTAATTGCCATCTTTGCCAAGGGGATCAAGGACTTCCGGGTTGGAGGCTTTTTTTAGGAGCGTGGCGGGGAAGGTGCTGATCAGGGACGGATCCAGCAGACAGTACAAAGCACCATCCTTTATCTGGCGGAACGCATTGGCCAAGACATCCAGCCCTACTTCACCGGCCTTAAACCAGCGCCATTGTCCGTCAGCATACAAGCCACAGTAGTTGCTTTGCATCGCCTGTTTCTGGAGAGCGATAATGACAAGACGCGTGTCACCATCACAAAGATATTGGCTGAGCATAGCGAATTCACTTCCAAGAAGATGATCCATCGCCGCGAACGAGTCATCATACTCATAGAAGGTCTTTGGAATCGCATATCTGCCGAAATCGAAGCAAGGACCGTCACTCATCAGCCCTTTGCTGTAAACTTTTATAATGTCAGAATATGAGTCGACGACAAAAACCGAATCGCCTGATTCAGAGAATATCTGTACGGTGGGAGTATAGTTCATCACCTTCTCCTTTGACGGGAAGAAATCCACTCTGGTTTCATCAGACAACAATGAGAACCGGGTCTCACGACCGGCCCCATAGCCATAATATGTCAGGACCCCTTCATCCGTAATCCATGACATCGCTCCCAGATCCAATTCATTCAAGGACTTCAAATCAAGCATGGATCCACTCAAAGAGAAACGCTGGATTCTGGAAGGGACAGAAAACACATAGAGGGTCGAGTCTCGGTACTGAACGTCGTTGATGTGGACATATTCCTCAGGGCCATTCCCACGGTGGCCGATATTATTTAGGAAACGTCCGTCATGTGAATATCTGAAAATGTTCCCATTCAGATAATCTGTCACAATGTAGGAATCCTCCGTGACATTCAGATCCACAGATGAGCCCAAAAGATGCTCGTCATCAGCCTCTAACGGAACAATCTCAACCGACTTGACAACTTCCGCCAACGGATTCACCGTGTTGCCGAACTCCACCGGGACCTTGGCGGTGATTGAATCTCTTGATTCTGAGCAGCTCATTATCAATAGTATAGATAACAGCAGTATAGCCTTTCGCCTATTCATAACAGTTGATGTATTTAGCATATTCATTGATTCTGAATCATTCAACCATTTCCTTGACGTTGACGTCGATGTCTTTTCCCGTGATGAAATCGTAGAGGGCGTACTTCCGGAGGGTGTAGTAGTAGGTCCAGAAGTTGGAGTAGTCGGTGATGTATTTGGCCATCGCTGACTCGTTGTCGTTCTGGGCGTTGGTGAGGTCGGTCACCGTGGCCGAGCCGCGCCTGAACTTGTCCATCATCAGCTCGTACCTTTCGGAGGCTATCTCCATCGCCTTGCGGGAAGCCATGCACTGCTGACGCTGGTTGTTGAACTGGCCGACGGCGGTGAATATCTTCCTGCGGTAGTCGTTCTCGCTCTGGAGGTTCTGCGCCTTGACGACCTCCTCGGCGGCCTTTGCCTTCTGCACCTTTCCCTTGCCAAGCCCCCAATCGAAGATCGGCACGCTGAAAGTCAAACCCACAACCTCCTGGTTCAGAAGATCCTTATAGACATCCGGCAGGCCATTGCCGGTCTGGGACAGGCCGAAGCGGGCGTTAAGGCTCATCGAGATGCCCCTGTCCGCCTTGGCCTTCGCCACATTCGAGGCGGCATTCAACTCACTTATCTGATTGTCAAGGGAGAACGTCGAGTTTTTCAGTGCCTTTTCCATCACCAGACCGTAATCCATCATAATGTCCGGCAGGGCATCGTCCACCACCGGTTCCACCTCCACGGACTCATCATAGCCCAGAATCGAGTTAAGGTACATCTGCGCCTGACGCACGTTGACGACGCTCTCGCCGATCGCGATGCTGTCGTTCAGCGCGCGGAGTTCCAATTGGAGATATTCAGCCCTCGTGACGCTTCCAAGTCTCATCCTTTCCGCCGCCACGGAGCGCATCTTCCCGGTGTTCTCGTAGTTCGCCTTCACGACCTCCTGGTTCTTCAGGGCCTGGACGAGCGAGAAATATGCCGACACGGCATTTATCGTGACCTGTTCCATCGACTCGACGTAGCGGCGGCGGCCACGTTCATATTCCTTAGGCTCAATGAGTTTGTCCCATTTGAACTGGTTGTAGGAGAAAAGCGGCTGGACGTAGCGGACCGTGACAGGCTGGGAGTACCAGGTCAGTTTCTTGTTGAGTCCGAACTGGTCGATGCGGGAAAGGTCGGAATAGACATAAAGCCTTCCGCCGGTGAAGGTTATGTTCTGGGCGACCTGAAGCCCGAGGCTGTTCTGGAGGTTGTAGGTGCTGGCGTAGCGGAAGGAGCCATCCTCGTAGCTTTGCAGCAAGGTGAGCGACCGGTCGAAGTTCATCAGGTTGCCGTACAACACAAGCGAAGGCAGACGGCTCGCCTGATAGGAGCGGTACGCCCAATAGGTCGAAACAAAGGCGTGCTTCGCCTCCAGCGCCGCCACCGACTGGCTCCGCGCCGTCCCGATCGCCTCCGGAAGCGACATCCGCCGCTGCGCCCCGAGAGGCGCCACCCCAAGAAGGAGAATGAATATACCGACCGCAGCCGTGGTTATTCTATGGTTAAGGTTCATCGTGTTCTAACCTTTTAGTGTTCGCTAATTTACCAAATATTTACGGAATATGCGCATTAAGGTTATAGATTTTCTCTACTGTAACCACCTTTTATTATTGTCATTTGAAGCCCTCGATTCAATTCTCTACATAATAGTCTATCCTGACTATGCTTTGCGGTCTATCAGCATTTGTGGTTATTCTGATTACAGCTGTTTGTGGGCCATATTTACCTTCAGCATCGATTTGAACCTGAACTTTACCTTTTTCGTTATGTTCGTATAGTTTCTTATCAGTCTGAGCTTTTGTGCAATTGCATGTCGTTGTTACACCTAATATACATAATGGGGCCAACCCAGCATTTTCAAATTGCACATTTATAGTAATTTGATCTTTCGCTTTTATATGCCCATAATCGATGATTCTTTTTTCCAAGAACCTTAGTTCAGGATTATATCGGGATGTTGAATCTCTTTCCTGTCCAAAACAATAATTGCTCATTAAGAGTAGAAACATTAGCAAATGAGCCACTCTTCTTATATCAAGAGCCAATGAATGATATCGCATAATATGATTATATCTTGAAACTTAGAAAGACAAACTGCTCCGAGTCCAGATCAAGGCTGTCGTAAGCGTAATAGGTGCCATCATATTCACCAATCACTTCAAAACCGTCACTGACTGGAACCCGTCCGACAAGATTATAGTTTCCATCATAAATCTGGAGAATTGTCCCGGCAGCCTTGTCCAGACGACAGGTCCGGAAAATGTAGTCACCGCATTTGACAAGCCTGTCATAATAACCGTGTTCTTTCCTCATTTTCTTGCACTTGGATTCGTATTCCTCGAAAGATGTGGTTTCAGGGTACTTTCCAGAGATACCCTTCTCAGAAAAGCCGAACGAGCCGGTGACATTGCCGTCATAGTCCATCAGGAATATTCTCGGATCGGCGGCGAAAGTGACGGCAAGGCCATCCTTCTCAGCATAGAAGTCATATTTTGAGAACACCGGAATGTTTCTCTTGTGATAGACAGGCGGATAATGGCCGAATATCACCTTACTAGACTCAACCACCTCAGGACGGAAGCGGATGAATATGTAGGAGTCTGTCCAGAATCCTTTGCTTTGCCGCTTCTCGTAACCGTTGTAACTTACGTGCTCGGTGATGGTCGGGATTATCACAGCGGAGTCGATCGCCTGCATTCTATTGCACTCAAAATTGTACTCGTACATTTCCGGGACTTCAGGATCGGGATGATTGTAAAGGTCAGACCAACCTTTGTTTCCAAGATCTCCATAGTTCGGACTCAGCGCGGTGAACCAGGCCTGGTTCAATGAGAACAGTTTTTTATAGTCTTTCGAGAACCTATGGATGAAACAGTTCGAGTCCTGCATGATGAAATCTCCCGTGGACTTGTCGAACGTCGAGATAAAAGAGGCGGCCAGGACTTCTTCAGGACCTTTCCCTTGGCGGATATGCTCCCCCATGAAGTGACCACTGAGGTCATACTCCTTGATTCCGACGGCATATTCATCGACGAAACACAAGAGGCTGTCCTTCATGTGCCACTGTCCGGAAAGGGATGTATATTGGGCATCCAGCCTCAAGGTGTCAAACACCAAGGATGTGCGAACTATGTTCTCTTTTCCGAAGTGTTCGACGCTATCGTACGGACTGTCACTTCCGGTGCATGCGGACAAGAGTCCGAGCAGCGTTGACAATACAATGACTATTAAAACTTTATTGCCAAGAATAAGGCATCTATGACTATTTGAAACCATCTGTATAGTCTTTTTTGAATAATAACTGATAAGTTTTCCTCGCCCTGGAAGCTTTCGCATCCAACTTCTTCTTCTCCTTTAACACCTTGGCATCATCGTTCCCACAGCGGACAACAAGGTCTCTCTCCTGCCGCGTCTGAGTCTGTCCGCAAAGGATGTCCCACGTTGTTCCCGTGTCCTTCATGAATCGAACCAAATCAATCTCCTTTGAGAGTATCCGCTTCCAAAAGTTGAAATCACGTGAATCATTGTAGCACAAGATACTGTACGCCGGAGTAGCCTCGCCATGCTCCTCTCCGGACTTGAGCATCCGAGGTTCCGAGAGCTTCATCATGAAATCCGTCTCGACACGATTCTTGAACGGGTTGCGGAAAGGGTTTGTCTCAGCGCAGTAAAGGTCTTCGGCAGCGCCCTCCGGTACTCTCCATGACAATTCCTGTCTTATGCTCTCGGAGTAGATTTTTCCGTTCTTCTCACCGTAGGTTATCGTGTAGGTGTACGGGGTGGCAAGGGACATCGGTGAAAAGTTCCTGACATATCTTGTGAACCTGTCATCCATATCTTTCACCACAATCTTTTGAACCCGCCCGTCATAGTCAATGAACAACTGTCCTGAACACAGGATCCTCTCCTTGATGGAAAGTTCTTTGGCATTCGAGCGGAAATTGATGACACGGACATCCCTGCCGCCTACCTTGGCGGTGCCGTAACTCTTGTAGCTGTAGCTGCCTACCATCTTGGGGTTCAGGGGCGAGAATATCTCAACGGCTCTTTTCCTGTCCAGGGCAGACACATCGAAGTAGTTGACATAATTAACCTTAAGTGCGTCCACCCCATTAGTCTGGCCTTTCGAGTTAACACTCAAGACCGGATTGACCTCATTCTTGTCAGCGAAAAGGCTCTCGCTGACAAAAGTGTCGCAGACGTACAGTCTTCCCATTGCGTTTCGGTCATCCCAGTAGAGTTTTGTGTTTGTTTTCTGGTTGAAATCCAGAGAGGCGAACACGCCCACAGCGCCTTGCACCTCTCTGTATTTCCCGTCGCACTTAATGGTCCGTATGATCAAGAATGAGGCGTAATAATCAGCATAGTTCTTAGAGAAATCACGCGCCGCATCCTTGACGATGGAGCGTGCGCTACGTTCCCCTCTGACCACAGAAGCATGCAACGTGTCCTGCGCATTGTCAAAACTCGAAGCAGATACTCCATAACCCATGAAGAATAGGGTAATTAAAAGAATAAAACGTCTCATTCTATAAATCAATTAATTCCACAAATGCTTATAAAACAATATCACGGACAATTTCCCTCAAAGTCAGCACAATTCAAAAGATCATTCGACTTTGCACAAGCGGCTCTTAAAGAGACAGCATTTCCGCCATAGCACCCTTCGTGTTTGCACCGGCAGCGATTCACAACATCGAGATCTCCTTCTGGTAGAGTAATATCCCCCGCGTCTTCTATTCCCGCATAGGCATTAAAGGTAAATAAGGCAGAGACAAGGCAAACTGCACTTAGCAATAAAAAAACTTTTTTTCTCATAAGCATATAATTATTGGTTTTACAACTGCAAAGTTCCGTAAAAAATATGGCAACACAATGAAAAATCGTTTCAATCCATGCTAAACGTAAAACGCGCAACTATAATGGTTTATGTCTTAGAGTAGATTCGTATTTCTCAATACGAGCCTCGTAAGCAACTATCCATCAATGAATTGGCAGAAATCCTACAACTTGTCAGATTTATATAATATTAATTATCAAATAATTGTACTCAATTCGATATCAATTCATCCTTTCCGCCGCAACGGAGCGCTTCTTCTCGGTGTTCTCATAGTTCGACTTCACGACCTTCTGGTTCTTCAGGGCCTGGACGAGCGAGAAATATGCCGACTAACACCGTGGTTATTCTATGGTTAAGGTTCATCGTGAACTAACTTTTTTAGTGCTTGCTAATATACTGAATATTTTCCGTTATCTGCCTTTATGATCGCACATTTCGTTCATTGGATCACGATCCCGACGATGTACTCCTCGGGCACAAGGCCGAAGTAGCGGCTGTCGCGGGAGTCCAGAACGTTGTCGCCGCCGAGGAAATACCAATTGTGTTTGAAGGTATATTCATTCAATGGTACCTGCCCAAGGAAGACTTGTCCGCCATTCTCGCTCAGGCGCCTACCAGTCTCATACAATATAGGTCTGCGCCAGGTCCTGTAATTGTCAGCATTGATCTCAATGGTGTCTCCTTTTCTCGGGACGGGCAGCGGTCCGAAATCACGTATCGTCCAGCCAAGCTTTTTGTTCACCTGCATAGCCTTTAAGACAACGCCCGCATCCAACAGAACCGAATCCGGAGTTTCAGACAAGATCCGCTGGTATTTCGGATCACCTATGTGTCCACCTGTCCGGGGATTAACGTAATAGCCATTCTTTATTCTCACCGTATCTCCCGGCACGGCATAGCAACGCTTCAGATACACATAATTTATCCGGAATGAAATCGTGTCCTTGGACCTCGCATAAGGATAGTTCGCGACCACCAGATCCCCCGCTTTGGCTTTCGAGAAACCTGGCAAACGAAACGACGATAATGTCGGTTTCGTGAAATCATAGTCGGTATAGATCCTCGCCCCCATCTTGAGTTTGTTCACCCACACCCGTTCGCCGCTATGAAGCACCGGTTCCATAGACTCCCCTCTCACTATAAAAGAGTCTCCTATCAGAGCCCTGCCAACCAAATGGAGAAGGACAAGCGACAGAGTGGATGTCAGGATAATAAGAGACAGCCTAATAATCTTCCGAATGTTCATCATAGAATTTTTTCGCCCTATTATGAAGATCACGCATCGACATATTCCTATCATTCACTGGAAGGGACAAAGCCTTCCGCGCATAAGACAATGCCTGCTTTGTGTCTCCCCTCTTTTCTTCCATTTCCATCAGCAAAATGTAAGGATACAACCGTGACGGCACCATATTGTGCGAATGAATATAATTACGTTCGGCTTCATCATAATCTCCAAGCGCTTCGAAGTTTTTGCCGATTATGTTGTAGAACATAGGATCCGAGGATATTGACGCACCCTTCATTAAAATCACATTGCTCTCAGAATAACGACATTCCTTATGAAGCGCATAGCCATAATCATAAAGATAACGGAACTTCATTCGGAGCCGCGGGTATAGTTCCGCCAACCTGTCCGCCATACCGTCGAAAATTTCAAAGTTTGCGAACCTCCGCTCATCAAGCCATTTGCTCTCAGCCTCTTTTCTCCGTTTGTTTTCCGGCAGCCATACCAACATTGATCCAACTGACAGGCAGACAAGTGCCGGAACCAAAATCAGCCTTCCCCTTTTTCCGACTTTCACACTTACGCCTATCGCCGCCCCTAAGAATACAGCCAAAAGCAATCGTAACTGCCACACATCCAAAGGATATGAAGCCATCGCGAATGTGCCCCACGCCACGAGCCCAAATGTCAATGAAGAATCTGAACGGCATAGCATCGTCGTTCCGAGAACTATCACAGCCACCGACAACAACAAGCCAAGAATCCCGAACTCCATCCCCAGACGAAGATATTCATTAAACGCATATTCCGGGCAGCCAGCGATCCTTACCCTCTCTTGACTGCGTTCCTCCCCCTCAAAATATTCCGCCTGCGCATCACCGTATGATCCAAGTGCATTACCGTATCCGTGCCCTGTCAGCGGTTTGTCCGCTATGGCCCGCAGTTCCATCTCTCAAATGAGGAAACGGCCAAGCGCCGAGTCCTTCTTGAGGCAAAACGCTCCCGCACCGACAACAAAGGCCACAGCTACAACAGACAAAATCAACCATTTATGCGATTTAAAATATGACTTTGATTCCGTATCGATCAAGGCGAAAGCAACAGCAGACACGAGCAGCGCGACAAAACCGGTCCTGCTCATTGATGCGGGCAGAACTACAATGCCCAAACATCCGGAAACAGATGATAGCCAGAATAGTATTCTGTCATACAGGTTTACGGAATCACGCCACCTCCACGCGGCCGCAAAAACCACGGCTATGCAGACAGCGAGGAACCCGCCATAAGGACCGGAATTAGCGAAGTCTCCGGTCATAGGGCACATACTGTTATGAGAGACAATGATTCCTAGCAACTGCATAATCCCAAGCACCGACTCGTAGGCAAGCCATAGCGACAGCGCAGAGACGACTATGCGTTCAGCCACCTCTCGCCGACAGACGAACAAGGCCAATGATAAGAGAACTGTAGCCAGAAAAACCCCAACACTAATTTACCGCCTGAATCAATCCAACTTGAACCGATATACCATCAGAGAGCCATCCTCTTCGCCACCAATGATTTGAGAATAATAGTATGGAGCGATGTAACCGACGACCTTGAACCCTTTCGGAATCTCACTATCAGACATCAGTTTTCCATCCTTATACACCTGAAGTCCATCGTATTCTGAATCCGCTCCTTTCTTATAAGATCTGAAACATACTCCGGTCTCGTCAATATATTCAATCCAGTAATAGTATCCTTTTTTCGTTATGTTTGTCCTATAGGCATTCATCTCGTCCAAAGAACCGAACCGTTCATAGTCTGTATCCATATTAACTCCTGAGCGTCCGAACGCAAACTTCGGCTTACGGTTGTGATCAAATACATAAACCAATGAATCTGCGGCGAATCCCACGTACATATTATCCTGGTCGTCTATGTCAAACATCACAAAATCCATCCCTCTATACTTTGCCTTGTCTTCACTGAACATAGATGGCAGCCCTTGAATCTCTGACTTTAACGCTTTCCCCTCTGTCATATCCACAACCCCTATGTGGCAAACCTTCTTCTCGTAATCAGGACCAAATATAAAATCCGGAATATCTGATACTAGACCTTCATAGAGTTTACCTTTATAAAACCTGGCAATACAGTCCCCTGGAGTTGTGTAGGCAAGGAATTCTGACGGGGCATATTCCTTCTGTTGGTCTTTCACGATAAGGAATCTGTTGACAGCGGTCAAATCTTTTGAGAAATATTCGAAATCCAGACTTGACCCCGCAATCGCAAGTTCTCCATCATTGGACATGGTGCCAATCATATAATGCTTGATAATAGACTCATTAGAAGCCCTGCCGTTGCCGAGAGCCCTCTTTATCAGACGCCCCTCAGCATCGAACCTATAAAGCCAGCCATAGAATATGTCCAGGCAGCATATTCCTTGACCCTCCTGCGCCCACGAGAAAGACTCACCTGAATAACGGACGGAATCCAACTGAAGCTGTTCCAGCCGCACACTGTTGTAAGCAGGAGCATCATCACTTTCAATCCTACGCATTGAATCATAAACGTTATCTACATTGGAGCACGAACCCAACAGCAAGACTAACGCCAATATGGAAGCTGCCGATGGCAGCCTCCATACGCTAAAGGATCCTCTTACCATTCTTTTCATTGTTTTTGAAGAAATTAACGCAAAAAATAACTTAGATGCCTAAATTTGGCATATCATATCTCAGAATCTTCTCAGAATAACTCTCCACCACAAAAATCGCATTGTTTTCTGTGTCAATATCAAATAGTAATGCTTTGACAGGTAACTTAATCTCAGCCAAAGGCTCACCTGTCCAACTGAACAAATGAATAGAGGGTGGGGAGCAGACTCCTTGTTCAAAATCGTCCATTTTCGCTCCTACATAAAGAGCCGCAAAAAAGTCTTTGTATGGATGCACGTCATAGTAGGCCCTTGGAGTCAGATCAACACCCTGTCTTTCAATGTCACCGATGCTTTGAAGCCTTTCCCCCAAAGCCAACGTCTTCGCAAACCCTTTACTCGTGGCATCGAATGAATATAGTTGAATGACATTAAAATAGGAACTTACTTCTGCCACTGTTCTTCTTTCATCGTCTATGGCAAAAGAAGACGAAAGAAGGTTCTGTTCTGAAGATGAGATCTCATTAAGATAATCCATCGAAGCCGTATGACATTCTCTTCCCAAAGAATCCACCAAAAGTCTTTCAAATCCACTGCCATCAGCCTTGGACCTACGACACAGAAAACAGTTTGGAGAAACGTAGAAATAACGGGAACCAGATCTTGTTGAAAGAGAACGCGACAAGTATCTATAGGCATTTGAAAGGGAATCCTGCGAAACATCTAGCTCAATAAATGACCCTGCATAGTCATAAACTCCGGCCTTACATCCACCATCTTTTTCATAAAAGCTCATCCAGGAGATATAGGGACGATAAAGGACTTCTCCAGGACCGGAGCCAATCATCAAGAAGGTGTTTGTCACTTTGGTTTCTTTTCCTAAAGTCACGGTTGACAAGCACCCCTTGGGGGCGGCACAAGACACTAAAAGATAGTTCCCGAAACTCTTGACCCCGTGAATTCCTATTAGCTCCACATCCAATGTATCAGCCTTTCCTAACACATACTTATTTGGAAAGTTCCGCACAAAACTTACATCGTCGAATGCAAAATAGTCCTTATGTTCACACGATGTCAGAATTAACACCAATGCGGTAAGTATAAATAAAATCTTTCTCATGGCTTGCAGAAATTCATCCCTCTGTACTTCGCCCTGTCATCACTAAACATAGATGGTAGTCCCCGAATTTCCGATTTTAATGCATTCCCTTCAGCCATTTCCACAACTCCGATGTGGCAGACCTCTTTCTCATAATCAGGACCAAATACAAAATCCGGATCATCCGATACCAGCCCTTCGTAAAGTTTGCCCTTATGGAACCTGGCAATGCATTCACCAGGAGTCGTGTAGGCAAGAAAATCCAACGGAGAATATTCCTTATTCTGGTCTTTCACGATGAGGAATCTGTTGACAGCGGTCAAATCTTTTGAGAAATATTCGAAATCCAGACTTGACCCCGCAATCGCAAGTTCTCCATCATTGGACATGGTGCCGATCATATAATGCCTGATTATTGACTCATTCGACGCTCTGCCGTTGCCGAGAGCCCTCTTTATCAGACGCCCCTCCGCATCGAACCTATAAAGCCAACCATAGAATATGTCCAGACAGCATATTCCTTGGTCCTCCTGCGCCCACGAGAAAGACTCTCCGGAATAGCGCACGGAATCCAACTGAAGCTGTTCCAGCCGCACACTGTTGTAAGCAGGAGCACCATCATTTACAATCCTGCGCATTGAATCATAAACGTTATCACCGTCGGCGCACGAACCCAACAGCAAGACTAACGCCAATATGGAAGCTGCCGATGGCAGCCTCCATATACTAAAAAATATTCCTTTCATAACTAAGAAAATGTTAGCATAATCGTATTACATATTACTCTATCTCATTACCAATATTGTATCTTAATAACCTCTCAGTTTCAATATTGTATGTGTATAAGAATCTGTTGTCCCAGTCAATATCAAATGCCGTAGCAGGTTTAGGAAGCAGCACTTGCATCAATGGAGCTCCAAACCAATCAAAGAATTGCAAACAATTCCCTGCTCTCAGGCAGGCAAAACAGTCATCGTATAGGCGAAGATCCATATACGCATCCTTGAAATCGCCATACGGTAACGTTGACAACTCTTCTATCGTATTAATATTCTCTCCTGTTACTATGGACAACTCGAACGCCTTGCGCAAAGAGTAAATATTGATGACATCCTGATATATAGCAGCCTCCACAACAATATCTTTCTCTTTATTATAGGCAGCTATGGACGACAGCAAATTATGGCGATATCCATCGCCTTTACCTTCAAGAAGAATCTCATTCAATGCCTCGATAGAACCATTATAGGTCTCATTTCCTCTTGACCAAAGAAAGCGCTGTTGCCCTTTCTCATCTGAGCGAAGTCTTCGACAATAATAAGAGGAATCATCTATCCTGAAACAACTTTTCAATTCCCTAGGTAACTTTTCAATGTCTTTTATGACCTTCGGCACACTTTGATTAATTGACTGTTCAAGGTCAAAATCATAGAAATGTCCTTCAGGATCATAAATGCCGACAATACCATCAGAAATCACCAAATCTTGCATAAAAGGCGGATTGAGAAACTCATAAGGACCGTTTCCCTTACGAAGAAATGAGCCTAGACAAGTTCCATCTGCTATGTCATAAGCATATATAAATTTTTCAGAGGGTACCGAGAATATTATAGTATCTCCAATTATAGCAATATCAAGGGCTCCTGCTGGGACAAAGTTCAAATCCTCACCGTTCTCAAGCGTAGAAGAACAGGGGAATTCCCTTACAGACTTCACATTCTCGAAAACCGCCAAGGAGATATTCCTTGAAGAACACCCACACAGAGTCACACTTAGCGCAACTAATGTAATAATCCATCTTGTCATTTTTTACCTATCTAGGTTTACCCAAATTTCTTTCGATTTGTTATTCCCAAATTAAGTAATCTGGCAAGGGACATTCGTTGATAGACTCGGATATACGGTCCAAAAAATACATCTTTCCTTTTGAATGATCAATGTCAAACGATGAAGCAGGGAAAGGCACCAACAGTTCACAGATTGGATCTCCGTTCCAAGAGAAAAACTGAAGTCGGGGCAGTTTTTCTTCTTTATACTGTTCTTCTTCAGTGGCATCATAATACAAGGCAGCAAAATAACTATCATAAGCATTTATATGTACATATTGATCTCTTATCAGATCATCTCTCTCCGCTGCCAACTGTTCAATAGACATCAAATGCTTTCCAATAATGATTGTCCGAGCGAAATCGTCATACAATGAATACAACTGTATTGAATTCTGCTGAAGTCCTGCCTCCACCACAAGTTGACGCTCTGAATCAAATGCCACTAATGTTGACAGAACATTAATATCATCTGGATTCTTTACGCTAACCTTATTCAGAAACTTGAGGTGCTCAGGTACGTCATTAACCCCATTCACATTTAATAAAGATCTGATTCTGCTTTTGAAATCATCCGCAGCAGAAGTTATCAAAAACAGGGAATCGTTGCAATAACAAGCACGCGGAATCTCTAGCGGGGCTCTTTCAATAATCAGGTCAAACACCGTATGCTCCTGTTTGAAAGACTCCGATAAATCAATGCGAATCAGATTATTCTGTCCATCAAAAGTATAAGAATAAAGTTTATCACCAAAGGTCCTGAGACCAAGAGCTCCAAAACTTTTAGCACCTCTTAACTCACCGTTCGCCCTTCCCTTTTTTAAGGCGTTACCGATAAAGGCACCATCATCCAAACTATAAGCTGATATATACTTATCCCTATCCGAAGATGAAGCCAACAGCAACAATCTATTTTTGACTGCGATATCTATCACGCCTACAGCTTCTACTGAAAAACTTCTACATTCTGAAAGAGATTCATTTTTAGGAAAATTCTCTACGACAATTCTTTGAGGAAAAGAAACTGTCGTGGTAGATTTATTCTCACAAGAAGTTAATATTACTCCTATAATAGCAATAAATTTGTACCAATATTTCATTTCTTACATATGTCAGGTAATGCCCAAAAAGATGCCTTATGATCGTATTGCATACTGCAATTTCCACAATCTCGGACAGAATAGCCTTCCTTATAAAAATAATCATTATGACAAGTAAGAATGCCTGACGAACTCTCCTCGTTCGACAAAGCCTCTACATTCGCATTAAACAAAACATAAGGATCATTAACGATAAGTTTACTTGTCACAAATAATCCACCAATAAAAAGGATGGAAACAAATGAAATCAAACAATACTTTTTCATATTAGTGCTATTTATAATAACATATTCTTGTACAATTATACATCACACATCAAATGAGATCCTCTCAGGTCTCTCCTTACGACTTTAGATATTCAATACTGTACTCCCGAATATGGTCTTCCTCATCAACCGTCAATAAGGATCCGGTCTTACTGTCGATGTCATATTTGGTAATATTTGAAGGCAATGGTATTCGGAACAATGGACTGCCATCCCAGGCATAGCCGTGGATTTCCTTTGTCGTCCCACTCACACGTTCATCGGTGTACATAACAGAGAAGTAACTATCATTCAATGACAAACCTGTATGATAAGTGCATAATTGAGGCGACTGCTTTTCAAGGACACGGATGTCAGGCATAGTCTTTCCATAGCACAATGTGTAACCGCCATCGCCCTCAACAGGATATACCTGAACAAGATTCAACAGACACATCGCCTCAACAATAAGATGACGAGAGCTGTTATAACCAACTGTTCCTGAAAACAAATTAATATTATAGCCATCATTATTGCTTATCTGACAGGAGTTTAACTTGAGCATTGGCTGGCTCATACTTTCTGTTCCTTCGACATTCCGGACATAACGTTCCAAACAAGTGCCATTCTGAACCATTCGCTTCATAAAGCAACGGGATCCGTCCAAAGGCAGCGCCGTGAAGAGTTCCTCCCCGCTTTTAAACTCACGTTCTTTTAAAACAAGATCTTTATTCATAATGGACTCTGAAAGATTCACCTCTACAAGACGGTCAGAATACCGGTCCACAAAACGCATCATATATGAGCCAGATTCGTTATCCAGGCTCAGAGAACTTCCGAATAATGGAAATAACAATTCTTTCGGTCCTCGTCCCTTGGTGAAAAAGTCTCCTTTGCGCTCCAGACAATGGCGATCGTACAAGTGAAGCAACCGGTCCGTCCCCAAAGTCGTGACAACCAACAAAGAGTCGCAATAACGGGCTCCGATAATCCCCATCAAGTCAAGATCTATTTCCCTTGGCTTGAGTCCGGAAAGAGAAATCTCATAGAAATCACTTTCCTCCACTGTGACAACCTTATCCAACGAAGGGCAGTATGAATCACTACAACCAGTGGCCAATAGTAATATGGCCAACATAATAGCATAAATTGATCTCATTTGTTATTATCAAATTACAAGTTTATTTGAGGCATCTTCTTTACGGCTTTCCATCGCCCCAAGCGCTATTCCCACAAATATCGGAAAAATATTTCCACAAATACCGGTTTTTTACATCTTTGCATCCAACCACCAGTACTCATACGCAACGTTCACCAAGCCGCAAGATAGCTGCAAGGCAAAGCCTAAAGCAAATAATACAGCGTTCTTAACAAACTACTTATTAAATAGTTAGAACACCATACGGTAACTTATTTCAGCTTGTACAACACCAAAATCGGATTCGAATCTTCCGTCACATCCGGAACCAATGTCCGCAACTCATCGTAATAAATCGGGTTGTGCTTGCTTGGATAAATAGGATATACCAACTCATCGTTGGCCGTCACACACAAGAGAGAAGAAAAATCCACAAGCAAATCCGAAACATTCAAGTAAGAGAATACCTCAACCGCTGATGTCTTAAGGTCTAAAACACCATAATAGGCGGTGACATATTTATCCTGGACGGTCGACGAAAACCGGAAAAAGCAATACTTGTCAGACAGCCGGATATTATTCAAACCTCCCAAATAAGTGCCTGAACCAACTAAAGCATCATATTCCTCGCAGGACATATTCATTATTTTTGAATATGGCAATGTCCGCTCTCCGAAATCAAATTCAATGTAAGGGCGCGCTTCCGTTCCCTCCAGTGAATACAGGACGTTTGATAGAGGGAAGTAGAAATATTCCTTCCCGGCCCAAGAGGTGAAGCCAGAGCTTAAAGACACCGGGAAAGGCTCCTTTGTCGGGAAAAAGCCTTTCAAAAGGTGATCCATTTCTTCATTGACAAGAATGAGGCTGTTATTGTCTGGATTCTTAAGGTAGGAGTAATAAAGCCAGAAGCCATCCTTTGTCCTTGCGAATCCGCTCGCACCTGGAGTACCAACTC
>ENA-UOOD01001215-UOOD01001215.1-human-gut-metagenome-genome-assembly--contig:-CS67-NODE-1215-length-27243-cov-12.575217_pt1 | contig 27243 bp, 20 predicted proteins | sample MGYA00242464_ERZ724011 | MGnify/ENA metagenome assembly ERZ724011 | reverse complement strand
CTGACGAAAAATTTGACAACGCATCTGTCGCACAATCTTTGTGCGGTATTGCCCTTACGAAAACCAACGATTATGTCTGTTTGCCGTCCGCTTTCTTTTTCTTTTCAATTTCCGCCTTTTTGGCTGCAAATTCCTTGTCGTCCAGAATGCCCTGCTGGTGGAGTGCCTCCAGTTTTTCCAGCAGCTTCTCCGGAGAGTCGTCATTTGCCTTGTCCTTGGTACCGGACTTCAGCTTCACGCGTTTTTTCGCCTGCTGCTGTTCCCGTTCCTTTTCAGCTTCGATCTCTGCCAGCATTGCAGCATACCGCTTGCGGTCACCGAACCAGAACAGCACGATCAGGATAATGCCGCCTGCCAGTGTGCCCATGCCGATCCACCACCCCGGCGGTGTGTAGGTCATGGTCACGGTATGTTCTCCGGCAGACAGCGGCACACCGATCATGGCATCTACGATTGCCACCTGATCGACCTTCTTGCCGTCCACCTTGACGGTCCAGCCCGGCTGATCCGGAATGGAAGTCATCATGATCTGACCTTCTTCTGCGGTAATGGTACCAGTCAGCTTCCGGTCGTTGCTCTTTTTGGTGTCGATCTGCCACTGATTCTGCTTCAGAATGTCAATATCCTCTTGGAATACGTCCGGATGATAGGTGTAGAACAGGAAGTTCTTGACAATGGTGAATTTTTCCTCATTGGCAATGGTCATACGCAGGGTGATCTTCGTGCCCGGCTCAAAGGTCCCCAGACGCAGAGCAATGTAGTTATCGCCCTCGAAGTATTCGCCCATGGACTGGAAGCCGCCGTTGTTCTTGGCATATTCATCGGCATCTTTCCAAGTGAAGTCGCCGCTGTTGGATTCCTTCCAGCCGTTTTCTGCCTCGCTCCATTCGCTGTCGTTCCATGTGGACATCCACAGGTTGACTTTCTTCTGGAACTCGGTCTTGAAGTAGATGTAGATCGGTTCGTTGGACTCTGCCACCAAATGGAAGTCCACAGTGGGGTCGCCGTCGCCGGTCACGTCATACTTGGTCTGTTCGCCGTAGGGGCTTGTGGTGATTGCATCGCTGACGATCGGATTTTCTGCCAGATTCAGCGGTGTGTAATACTCGTGCCAGCTCTGGAACTGTCCGTTTTCGTCAAATGTGGTCTGTCCGCTCATAGTGCTCATGAAGATGTTCTGGCTGTTGAACGGATTGTCGTTGCCCAGATGATCGATCTTCTGCACATCCTCGTCTACCATGTAGCCGATAGACAGAGCGTTGGTATTTTCATAAGCGGTAATGGTCTTTGCAGTACCATTTTCATTGGTATAGTCGTATGCCCAGCGTGCTTCATATGCCGGATTCAGACGGCGGTTCTGATCACCGCTTTCCCCGCGGTCCAGCACATACTTGATACCCAGCAGAGAGTCCGCAATTTCGGTGTTGCCGTCATAGCGGGTATAGTAGCTGTGCATGCAGTAACCCAAGGTTTCAATGAAATTGATGGCGCGGGTGTTCATAACAGAACTGGAGTGCGAGATACCTTTCAGTCCGAATGCCGCATTATCGTTGACACAGCGGAAGAAGGTTTTTTCCGCACGGTAGAAGCCGTCGTCCTTTTCCTCCAGCATCTGTGTTGCCGCACGTCCGTTCTGCACGTAGTTCTGATAGGAGGCACGGGTGGAGTATGCCACTTCCTTGTCGATGTCCTTCATGGAATCTACAGCGTTGTAGGTTGCTTCGCCGCCTACCATGATCAGCATCATAGTGGTCAGGGCAACGCTTACGCCACGCTTGCCCTGCGTGATCTTTCCGCCCAGCATGAAGTACAGCAGGATCAGGTAAATGCCCATGAGTGCCGCAGAGATCCAGACAGCACCCTTTGCCATCTGGTCAAATTTCAGACCGGCAACAATGGCAATGATGACCGCCATTATCACTGCCGATCCGATCAGGTGCTTCTTTTCGATGCCGTCGCGGTTTGCGAATGCAGTTGCCGCCATGGTCAGGAACACAAAGGACAGCAGGAATGCATAACGGAACGGCAGCCAGTTCGGCACCTGTCCGCCGTGCCACATCATGTCTATCGGTGTGATCAGCATGCACATTACCATCACAGCAATCAGCAGAGAATAACCGATCTTCTTTTTCCGGTTGACCTTTTTGTTCAGGTAGAACAGGGGCAGCAGAACCAGTGTCAGCAGACCGCAGTAGATTTCCGGCTTGCCCTGTACGTTTACAGAGTCATACTGTGCCGGCAGCAGCTGCGGGAACATGTCCAGCAGGTCGCACAGGAACACCAGCAGCGGCGAATCCTGTGCATTTTCCAGCAGTTTCTTGCTCAGCGGGAACGACTGGAACCGGAAGCTGTAGTCCGGATCTGTGAATTCGAACTTACCCAGTTTCAGAGCGTTGTACACCGGCAGCAGCATGAATGCCGCACATGCCAATGCAATGACGGAAGAATACGCGATCCGTACAAATGCGGTAAAATAGTCATAACCCTTCCGCTTCTTGTCCGAGCCGAAGCACAGATAAAACAGGAAGTACAGGATCACGAAGAAGCAGATCATATAGCCGATATAGAAGTTTGCCACACACATCAGTGCCAGCGGAATGATGAAATTCAGCCGGCGGCCGTCATCGACCAGATATTCAATGCCCAGCATAATCAGCGGCAGGAATACCAGACCGTCCAGCCACATGGGGTCGATCAGCTGAATCACGCCGTATGCCATCATCGCATACATGGTGGAAAAGAGCAGTGACGGGTACGGCTGTACGCCGCGGCGTTTCTGTAAGAAGTAGTTAAATGTTGCACCGGCTGCACCCAGCTTGCACAGCTGCATGATCAGCAGGCTGCTCAGCATGAATTTCTCCGGCAGGAGCATGACGATCAGCGTGAACGGGCTCGCCAGATAATAGCCGATAATGCCCATAAACTCGCCGGAAAGATTTCGCGACCAGTTGTAGAAGATGCTGCCGTCACCCCAGAACGCATCACGGAGTGCCTCGAAATAATACACATACTGTCCGTTCAGGTCCAGACAGAGCACGGATTCTTCGCCAAAGGGGTAGAGTCCGAAAAGGGCGTATGCCAGATAGGTCAGCACAGCCGGAATGGCAAAGGCGATGAGATAGATCCGGTTCCGGACGATCCATCTGCCGATTGCAGAGATGACACTGCCGGCACTGAAACTGCGTTTCGCAGTCTGTGGGGCAGCTTGGATTTTGGTGGTTGCCATGAAAGTCCTCCTTAAATGATAAGATGATCGCCGGATCCCAGCAACAGAATCCGGAAAGTGTGTTCCGCCGTTCCCCTCCTGCGGACAGAACAACAGATACCAATATTATAGCACAATCTTTCCCGTTTGGCAAGCCCTTTTTATGCAAAAAACACGGAAAAGTACGAAAGCCATATCCCAAAATCCATAAAAACCACGAAAGCCGCCTGCCCTGCAAAATTTCCCTGCAAATGCAAAAATGCCCCGCACAGCACAACGCTGTACGAGGCATTTTCAAGGGAATGCTATTCTTCGTGCGGTACCGCCTTATGCAGTCTGGGCAAATTGTGAACGGTACAGATCGGCATAGAAGCCGTTCTTCTCCAGCAGTTCTTCGTGGGTGCCCTGCTCGATGATGTCCCCGTCCTTCATGACCAGAATCATATCGGCATTGCGAATGGTGGACAGCCGGTGGGCAATGATAAAGCTGGTTCTGCCCTCCATGAGGTGATCCATTGCCTTTTGAATCAGAATTTCTGTACGGGTATCCACAGAGGAGGTCGCCTCGTCCAGAATCATGACCCGATTGTCCGCCAGAATGGCACGGGCAATGGTGAGCAGCTGTTTCTGTCCCTGTGAAACGTTGCTGGCATCTTCGTTCAGTTCCATCTGGTAGCCGTCCGGCAGCTGGCGGATAAAGCTGTCCGCATGGGCAGCCTTTGCGGCGGCAATGACTTCTTCATCTGTCGCGTCCAGTCTGCCGTACCGGATATTCTCCATAATGGTACCCTGAAACAGCCATGTGTCCTGCAACACCATGCCGAAAGATTCCCGCAGCTTGTGGCGGTCGAAGTCCCGCACATCATGGCCGTCCAGCAGGATCGCACCGCCACTGACATCATAGAACCGCATCAGCAGCTTCACCATTGTGGTTTTTCCGGCACCGGTGGGGCCTACAATGGCGATCTTCTGTCCGGACTTTACCTTGGCACTGAAATCGTGGATCACGCACTGCTCCGGCTGGTAACCAAAGGAAACATGCTGAAAATCAACATTACCCTCCACGTTTGCCAGTTCCAGTGGGTGCTCTGCCGTCTGCACTTCTTCCGCTTCTTCGAGGAATTCAAAGACACGTTCGCTTGCCGCAGCCATAGACTGCACCTGATTGAGTACCTGTGCGATCTGCTGCATGGGCTGGGTGAAGTTCTTCACATACTGGATAAACGCCTGAATGTCACCAATGGTGATCGTGCCGCGAATCGCCAGCAGACCGCCGGACAGTGCCACAGCGGCATAACCCAGATTGCCCACGAACATCATGATCGGCTGCATCAAGCCAGACAGAAACTGGGATTTCCATGCGGAGTGGTACAGGGTATCGTTGGTTTCCTGAAACTGCTGTACCATGTCCTTTTCCTTATTATACGCCTGAATCACTGTATGACCGGCGTAGGTTTCTTCCACTTGTCCGTTGATGTGTCCCAGATATTCCTGCTGCTGCTTGAAGTACTTCTGGGATTTTTTCACCACCAGAGAAATCAGAGTTACGGAAATCGGGAGAATTACCACAGCGATCAGAGTCATCAGCGGCGAGATACGAAGCATCATTACCAGTACGCCGACCATAGTCGCCACGGAAGTGATGATCTGGGTGATGCTCTGGTTCAGGCTCTGTCCCAGTGTGTCCACGTCGTTGGTGATGCGGGACAACACTTCGCCGTAGGTACGGCTTTCAAAATATGCCATTGGCATGCGGTCGATTTTTTCCGAAATGTCTTTCCGCATGCGGTAGCAGACTTTCTGTGTGACACCGGTCATCAGCCAGCCCTGCACAAAGCTGAACAGAGTACTCAGCAGATACAGTCCCAGCACAAACAGCAAAATCTGTCCGATCTTGGTGAAATCAATGCTGCCAGTTCCCTGAATCTTCGCCAGCAGTCCGTTGGAAAGTTCCGTGGTCGCCTTACCCAGAATGTCCGGTCCGATCACGCTGAACACGGTGGAGGCAATTGCACACAGAATTACCACGGCCACTGCGGCATGATATTGCTTCATATATGCAAACAGTTTGCCAATAGAGCCTTTAAAGTTCTTCGCCTTTTCTACCGGCATCTGTCCGCGTCCGCCCATACGCCGTCTTTCATTCGCCATCTGTCATCGCTCCTTCCTCCGGTGTTTCCTCCAAGCCCAGTTCCGACGGGGAAAGCTGGGACTTGGCGATCTGCTGATATACCTCACAGTTCTTCAGCAGTTCCTCATGGGTGCCCTTGCCGACAATTTTGCCTTCTTCCAGAACCAGAATCTGGTCAGCATGGAGAATGGTGCTGATTCGCTGTGCCACGATGATCATGGTGCTGTCCTGCACCTGTTCTCCCAGTGCCTTTCGCAGAGCCGCATCGGTTTTCAGATCCAGTGCGGAGAAGCTGTCGTCAAAGACGAACACTTTCGGGTGCTTGGCAATGGCTCTGGCGATAGTCAGACGCTGTTTCTGTCCGCCGGAAACATTGGTACCGCCCTGTGCAATGGTACTGTCGAACCGGTCGGGCTTCTCTTGGATAAATTCCATTGCCTGTGCAATTTCCGCCGCCTGCTGTACTTCTGCATCGGAAGCGTCCGGATTGCCGAACCGCAGGTTGCTGGCAATGGTACCGGAGAACAGCACGCCCTTTTGCGGAACAAAACCGATCTGCTGCCGCAGTTCTTCCAGCGGCAGGTCACGCAGTTCCACGCCGTCCAGCGTAATGCTGCCTGCTGTGACATCGTACAGACGTGGAATCAGGTTCACCAGTGTGGACTTGCCGCAGCCGGTGCTGCCGATGATCGCCGTGGTCTGGTTGGGCTTTGCCGTGAAGCAAAGGTCTGTCAGAGCGTCCTCCTCCGCATGCGGATAGCGGAAGCAGACATGGTCAAAGGTCAGCACGCCCTTGCTGTCCTGCAAATGTTTCGGCTGTGCTGTTTCCTGTACAGAGGTCTTGGTTTGCAGCACTTCGTCAATACGTTTGGCTGCCACAGAACCACGGGGCAGCATGACGGACATCATGGTCAGCATCAGGAACGACATGACGATCATCATCGCATACGTAATGAATGCAGTCATAGAGCCAACCTGCATAGAGCCGCCGTCAATGCGGTGAGCACCAACCCACACGATCAGAATGGTCAGGCTGTACATAATCAGCATCATCACCGGCATCATGAAGGTCATGACACGGTTGACAAACAGGTTGGTCTTGGTGAGGTCGCGGTTCGCCTTGTCGAAGCGTTCTTCCTCGGTCTTTTCCCGTCCGAACGCCCGAATGACGGACAGTCCGGTCAGGATCTCACGGGAAACCAGATTCACCTTATCCACCAGCACCTGCATTTTCTGGAACTTCGGCATAGCGATCGCCATCAGCACGCCGACGATTCCCAGAATTACCAGCACTGCCAGTACAATGACCCAGCCCATGCCGGCTCCGGTGTTTACCACTTTCAGAACGCCGCCAATGCCCAGAATCGGAGCATACAGCAGCATTCGCAGGAAAATCGCCGTAACCATCTGCACCTGCTGAATATCATTGGTGCTTCGGGTAATCAGTGAAGCAGTGGAAAACTGATCCATTTCCGCACTGGAGAACTGCATGACACGGCTGAACACCTTGCCGCGGAGATCACGTCCGACACCGGCACCCACGCGGGAAGCCACATAACAAACACAGATCGCCGCAGCCATCATGGCAAATGCCATCGCCATCATCTTGCTGCCGGTTCGCCAGAGATAGCTGGTCTGGATCTTGTCTACGTCCAGCCCTGCGTCTTTGTCACACTGCACCGCATAGGCAACGCCCATAGACTGTACCAGCGAATCCCCCATAGTGTCCAGCATATCTTCCAGCTGGGAACGCATCTGGGTGACTGTATCTTCATTTAGCTGTCCGCTCTGCTGCATTGCCGCAAACACGGGGCGGACATCGACACAAGTCACTGTGGACGAGTTGCCGTCGCTGTCCTCCTCTGTCCGCTGGAACGGGTGCAGTTCTACGCCCATGGCAGCACCGAGTTCCTCCACGGTCATCTGCTCCATCTGAGCCGCCGCGTTGGGATCGGTCTGCTGCTGTGCCAGCATCTCCCGAAAGCTGTCCTCACTCATCATGGACATCTGATAGTTCAGCAGCACCGGTACCAGCAGGTCGCTGTCCAGTTCGTCCAGATCTTTGCCCGACAGACTTTCCTTTCTCTGTTCTCCGTCATAGGCATTCTGCCACTTCTGTTTTTCGCTTTCCGTCATGAAAAGCTGGGCGTTTTCAAATTCTTCTGCTGTGATCTGTTCCGGCAGAATGTGTTCCACGCCGCTGTTCTGGATTCCGGTGTCAATAATATCCGAAGTGTACTGCGGCAGGGACAGGTCACAAAATGCCTGTACCACCAACAGCACCAAGATCAGCAACACGGAACTCCAGTAGGGTTTCAGATTTTTGAAAAGTTTACCCATTGGTCGCTCTCTCTCCTTTCATTTCCTCCAGTTCCTCTGAGGCCGCCGCATAGAGCCGCTGAAGCAGTTCCATCAGCTGGTCGGCTTCTTCCTGTGTAAAGCGTTTCTGAATCCCCCTGTGAAAATCCTCCAACAGCTGATTCGCCCGCTGCACCTCTGCCTCGCCGGCAGCCGTCAGTGTCACATAGGTATTCCGCCGGTCAGTGCGGCATACTTCGCGGCAGATATAACCGTCGTTTTCCAGCCCACGCAGCGTGCGGGAAACTGCCGGCTGTGGCACGTGCATCTTCTGTGTCACCATAGACACCGTGCTGCCCTCCGGATTGGTTTTCCGCTGTCCGGCAATTACAAACATCACCATATACTCCTGTCGGGACAGCGGCAGCAGCGAAAACAGATTCAGACTGCGAAACGCATTTATCACCCCGAAAAATGTTTTTGCATCACACTTCAAGTGTTCCACCTCCTATTTGTATTCAATAACATTGTTATGAAATAACTTTGTTCTATTATAACGCATGCTATTTATTTTGTCAAGGGAATTTTGCAGTTTTCATCTGCCTGACACAAAAAAGTGCATTCCGCCAAAGCACAGCAGAATGCACGAAAAAGTTTTATTCAATTTGTTCAGAACCACAAAAAAATCAGAACAAACTCTTAAGGCAATACCGCACAAAGATTGTGCGACAGATGCGTTGTCAAATTTTTCGTCAGATGAAACAAAAAGCGGAGTGAATACTTGCTGTATTCACGAGCATTTTTGTGAAATATGACGGAAAATTTGCAAGCAGATGGCGTGCAAAGTCGCTAGACGCTCTTTGTGCGGTATCGCCTTAACCCAGCCGCTTTTTCAGATCTTCCCAGACGCGGCGGGAGATCTCTGCGGTATGGTCTGCATCACCGTCCGGCAGGGACAGATTCCGCAGCACGCAAACAGAAATGACCAGATCTGCCAGAAACAAAACGACTACACCAGTCACCAGTTTTCCGGAAACATAGCCGGGAATCCGGTGAAACAGCATCATCAGAAACGGATTGATGCGATAGAGGGCAAATGTGCCCAGCAGTCCGAACGGCAGCATGGTTTCCAGACAGATCCGTCCGTGAATGTTGAACTTCATGTCGTGATAATCCCACCAGCGTGTGTGGAACACTCGTTCCATGAGGGCACTGACTGCGTATTCCAGCAGACTGCACAACAGAATGATCGAGAAGAACACGTGCCAATAGCCGTAGTGGCTACCCTGAAACAGCAGGGTGATGCCCAGCATGCCGGCTCCATAAATCGGACAACAGGGCCCCAGCAGAAAGCCGCGGTTGGTGAGATGCCGTTCCCGCACGCCCATGTACAAGACTTCCATAAACCAGCCCATGGCAGCATAGGCGAAGAAAAGGGCAGCACATTCTGTTAAATTGTATACCATCTGTCAGACCCTCCTTTTCCGGAACAGAGCTGCCGCTGCATGAACCATGCCCGCTGCCGTTTCCAGCGTGGAGCAGTACTTGTCCGCAAGGCAGACGATCACCGCTTCTCTGGAACGGGGCACGAACCGCAGCGTCAAGGGCCACATGTGTGTGGTGATGATATGCTGCACCTCTGCATTGACATGAAACCGCATTGCCGCATTTTTGCAGGCAATGTGCGGGTGTGCAAAGCCGTGGAGCACACCCTCGTCCACATGGTTGTGCCAGTCGTACAAGTAGAAATCATGGAGCAGTGCCCCGAGGATCAGATTTTCATAATTTACATGGATATGCAGACCAACGGCAATGGCACAGCTGATCCGCACTACCGAAAGGCAGTGCTGTAATGTGCTGGTCGTTCCGTGCTGAACATACTCGTCCATGGAGCAGACCGCATTGTCCTGCAAATATTCCTGCATTTTTGCCTGTGCCAGTTCCAGTGTTTCTTTTTCCTGTAAAGACATAAATTCCTCCTGCTGCAAAGATCGCAGCAATTTTCTCCGGTGCGTTCTCCCACCGGTATCCCCCTGTTTTCCTCAATCTTATCCTATTACTTCTGTTCTCCTACATTATAGCGGATTTTTGCCGTATTGTCAACAAAGTCTGCGTTATTTTTTTCGACAATTCCGCCAAAGAACAAGCCGGTTTTCACCGTTCTCCCGTAATTTTGACGAAATCTCGATTTTTCCGCCGCATACAGCGGCACTTTATCGTGCAAATATGCTAAAAAGCACTTGCAATTTCGCAAAAAGCATGGTAAAATAGATAACGAACGCAAAATCCAATTTTTTCAAGGAGGTTTATTTTGCAACATTTTCCATTCTGGCTGGCACTTGCCGCAGGGCTGGGGACTGCCTGTCTGCTGGGCAGTGTTTCCGCAGCGGCGGAGGACTTCCCTGCCGTACCGGTGGCAACCGCAACCACCCAAGGCACATGGGAAACCCGCGGGGACGGTAGCCGCTGCTATTACGATGCCGACGGGACACCGGTCACCGGCGAAGTCACCATAGACGGCACCGCCTATCTGTTCGACTACACCGGCACCCAGAAAACCGGCTGGCGGACAGTTGACGGAGAACGCCGGTACTACGATCCGGAAACCGGCGAACTGGTTCTGGGCTGGGTGGAGTCCGGCGGCTACCGCTACTACACCGACGACAGCGGACTGAAAGAAACCGGCGAACAGGAAATCGACGGGCACCGCTACAGCTTCTCGGAAACATACGGCACGCAGGACACAGGGGTACACGCCTTTTCTGACGGCAGCCTTTCCTATTATAATGTAGAGGGCGAGATACAGACCGGCTGGCAGACGGACGGCAGCAGCAGCTACTACTTCAGCGAGGACACCGAAACCGCCCTGCTGGGGCTGCAAGAGATCGACGGAGGGTTGTATTATTTCGGCGAGGACGGCAGGCTGGTTCGCAGCTGCACCGTGACGCTGGACGGCGTGGTCTACCGTGCCGATGCCAGCGGCAGGCTGACCACCGAACTCACGCCGATCACCGGCACGGCACAGGCGACTGCCGCACAGATGACCGCCTATCTCCGTGCAGTGAATCCCAATGTGGCACAGAGCGTACTGGACATGATCCCCTGCTACCTGAGCGAGGGGGCTGCCGAGGGGATCCGCGGGGACATTGCCTTTGCACAGTCCTGTCTGGAAACGGGGAACTTCACCTTTCGTGGCTCGGCGGTGACGCTGGAGCAGAACAATTTCTGCGGCATGGGCGTGACCAGCAACGGAGTAAAAGGCAATTCCTTCGCCACGCCGCAGCTGGGAATCCGTGCACAGATCCAGCACCTGAAAGCCTATGCCAGCACGGCAGCCTTGCAGCAGGTCTGCGTGGACGACCGCTTCCGGTATGTGCAACGGGGCTGTGCCCCCTATGTGGAGTGGCTGGGGATTCCGGAGAATCCCAACGGCAGGGGCTGGGCAAGCGGTGCCGGCTACGGGGCAAAGATTCTGCGAATCCTGACGGCGATTCTGCAAATGTAAGAAAATCGAAAACCGGCTCCTGCATGAGAAATGCGGGAGCCGGTTTTTGCTATGTTGTTATAATGCGTTGTTACTTCGCAAGGACTTCTTCCCAAGAGGTGTTGTGTCCTGCCCCGTGGAGAGCCACGTAGTACATGATGTAGAAGCTGTCGGTGGAATCCACTATGCCATTGCCGTCTACATCGGCGGCGGCGATCTGTTCAGCTGTCAGTCCGCCGTCATTGCCTACGGCGACATTGGCAATGTAGAGCATGGTGTAGAAGATGTCGGTGGAGTCAATGCCGCCGCTGTTGTCCACGTCGCCCTTGGAAAGAGTGGGTGTCGTCGGCGTGGTGTCTGTGGTGGTTGTTGTTGTAGCGGTTGTTTCTGCTGTAGTCGTTGTAGTTTCGGTTGTAGTCGTTGTAGTTTCTTCGGTGGTAGTTGTTTCTTCTATTACGAAAGGAATATCATATTTTATAGCATATTGCAGTGCGTAGGAATCGGCAGAACCATACATTGTTAAATTTACACAACCAGAAAAAATATCATACCCAATTTCACTTACACTGTCCGGAATTGTGATTTTTGTCAAAACAGCACAGCCCTTAAAAGCATAATCTCCTATGCTGGTCACGCTGTTCGGTATATTAATATCAGACAAAATTGCACAATCGCTAAAAGTAGAATCTTCAATACGAGTAATGCCATTTGGAATATTAACATTTATTAAATGATTACAACCACTAAAAGCACCATGCCCCAACTCAGTTAGATTAGCTGGTAATGTAATACCTGTTAAATTTACACAATCATAAAAAGCCCAATTCCCAATACTTGTTACATCATTGGGCAGCACTACTTCACCAGAGCATGTAGTACCATCAATTAAAATATGATTTACTATCACCAACGAATTTTCTTTTTTCTTTTCAGTCAGCCAAGGTGTGTTGTAAAAAGCCCAACCCCCTATGCTTTCCACACTATCTGGTATAGTAATATTTGTTAAATTCGTACAATTTTTAAAGGTATTACTTTCAATTGTTGTCACTTTATCTGGTATTGTGATATTAGTCAAACTGGTACAAGATGCAAAAGCATAACCTCGTACCTTAATTACACTATTGGGTATAGTAACATCAGTTAGATTAGAACAGCCCTCAAAAGCTGAACTTCCAATGATTTTCATTCCGTCAGGCATAACGACACTTTTTAAATTACTGCATAAGGAAAAAGCTGCCCATTTAATAGTTGTTACACCAACTGGAATAATGACACTTGTTAAATTTTCATGATCATAGAATGCAATATCACCAATACTCGTTACTGATTTCCCGTCGATTTCCGCCGGAATTTCCAGTTCTCCAGCTGCTTCATTGTCACAATCTGTGATTTCAACTGTATCATCGTCAAACGCTTGATATTCCAATTGCGTCGTTCCAGTTCCTACACGAACTGTTGTTGTTCCGGTGCTAACAGGAACTCTTTCCGTTTCATCTGTTCCTTCCGCACTCACAGACAACACCGTCCCCACAGATTCCAACGTGTTCTGCAATCCAGTCACGCCAGCACTTCCCAAGCAAAGCACACCGGCAGTTGCCGCAGCCAGAACCTTTTTCCACAACCGCATCTTCTCATTCCTCCATTCCTTTTTTATGCAAATTGTTTGCACTTTTATTGTAGCACATATTTTGTAAAAAGTCAATTATTTTTAGTGCTTTTTCAAAATGGAGTTTCACAACAAAAAACCGGCTTCCACCCCCAGAAACCGGTTTTACAAATTGATTCAAGACATATCCTGCATTTCTGTCCGAGCCAGCGTTTCCACGATTTTCCGTGCCTTTGCCTCCGGCAGAGCCGTCAGCTTGAACCGCTGCTGGCGGGGCCCGTTACAGGTGATATACAGATGACAAACGCCGTACATCTTCTGTGCGGGTGTCTGCATCAGGTCCGTGCGGACAATGCGGGCGTGGTTCACCGTAATGGTGTGGAACGTGAACCAACTGCAAAAATGCATCTGCAAATGCTGGTCGTCCATGGTGACCGATTCCGTGAACATTGCCACAATGCGGATACACAGCAGCCACACCAGCGGAATAATCAGCATCACGGAACAGAACCGAATAATCGCCCCCAGATTCGGCAGCAGCCACAGCAGAATAAACCGTGCCGGCAGAATCGCACAAAGCCCGATCACCGGCGGCCACACAAAGGACCAGAAAAACCGGATATTGGAGCGTGCATGAAGTTTCGGGTGCTCCATGACCGGTACCGTGTGCAGCTTTTCCAACAGTGCCTGTGAGCCTTTTTTCCGAATCAGCGGAATCAGTACCGGCAGCGTATCCCGCCGGCTGCCGTAGCCGGGGCAGCGAATGTGGAGGGATACCATGCCGAATATCTTCATCAGCAGATTCTGCCGCAGGTCGGGGAAAATAATGGCGTTGTCCCGCAGATGATACCGCCGGCGAGTGAGGATTCCCGTGTGCACTGAGATGAACTCCTCCCCGAACCGCATGCGGAATCTGCCGTACCGCAGCAGGTTCCGCCCGAACGAGATCAGCCACAACGCCAGAATCACAATGCCGATCGTAATGGCGATTCGCGGCACGCCGTGGAACGCTGTCGATGCTCTGTCGGTGGCATCTTCCAGAATTTGCTGTGCCTGAAACTGCTTTACCAGATCGGAAGTGATGCGTCCGCCCTGAAAGCAGATGGTGGCAATGTATATCGCACCGGAAAAGCTGCTGGAGAACAACGCCGAGAACAACAGCATTCGCCACGCCGGCGTGTGATACGCCACCGCACCCGTGCTGCCATTTTGCAGCACGGGAATGTGCTGCCGCAGCCGGTGCAGATCCCGCAGATACAAGGTCAGGTGCATATCCGCTTCCGGCACAGCACCGGCTGCGGTGCTGATCTGCAAACAGGCTGCCCGCAGAGGGCGGAGGTAAAACGGGTGTTCCTCCACCGTGGAGGCAATACGTTCCAGCGGGATCTCCGTCCCCCGCCGCAGGAGGATCCCGCTTTGGGAACGAATGGAAACTTCGTCGAAATAATATGTGCAGGCATGCCAGCGAAGCGTACCGATGCCCAGAATCAGCAGGGCAACCAGCAGGTCAAACCACGCACCGGCTCCCCAGTCGATAAGTTTCTGAAATGAGAACGGATAGAACCGCAGGCTTCGCAGCAGCGGGAAAATCAACAGCCACAGGTTCTTGGCACTGTAGCGTAAAATCTTGATCGGGTGTTCCCGATACACTGCCTCACCGGCAGTCCCAAGCCGCATCATGGGCTGCTCCTTTCCGGCGGATCTTCCGCATTGCTGCCAGTTCCTGCCGGCGGCTGCACCGCACTTTCAAACGCATCGAACTGCGGCTCCTGCGGAATGTCTGCGGGATTTCCGGCGACAGGCACTTCCAGTGTCCGCTGGCTGTGGCTGTAGACCGTCTTTTGCAGAAACGCCTGTATCTCCGCCGCGTCAGAACTGCTCAAAAACGACAGAATGACCGTGCCGCCATAGGCATGCAGCGGGATAAAATTCATGCCGGTGGCATCGGCAAAGGGTGCCTGAAAAATGCTGCTGAACTGCAACGCCTGTGTCCGCATAACTTGCTCCTGTATGAAAAAAATGCCGCATTTTCGGGTGATATGGGTCGCCGATACACAATAGGTCACAGTGCAGAACCACATAGGCAGCAGCAGTGTGGACAGCAGGATCGCCGCCGCCGCCAGCACTGCCGTCAGTGTCCACAGCAGCCAATGGGGCAGCACTGCCAGAAAGTACCATACCAAACCGATCAGCACCGCCGTCACGATCGGTGTTGCAATTTGCAGCGTATATTGTGCATGTTTATCCGCAGTATACTGCTTCATGGATTCCTCCTACAGACATAATCGGGGTTCCTACATTCATATACATTAGGGTGTGTTGACACTAAGCCTGACACGTGTCTTTTGGGGTGATTTTTCCCCGTTCGTCGTTAAAAATCCTTGCCGTGCGAAAGCACGCCTGCGAATTTTTGCCTAGAACGGAGAAAAATCACCTCACAAAATTCGCATATCATTATAGTGTCAACACCCCCTAGTAGAGCGATCTGCTCTGTTTCTATTATACCCCGAGAACACATTTTCGTCAAGAGAATGCGAATAGATTGCACACAAATCCTTTTTATTCCAATACCGCATATAAACCGTTTTGTGCAGACAGATCATGATAAACTATGGATATACTGTCAGGAGGGAAATTATGCTGGAACGCGTAGCATCATACATCTGGGGAACAGGGTTGCTGGTGCTGCTGCTGGGGACAGGGCTGTGCCTGAGTTTCCGGCTGCGGTTCTTCCAGTTCTGGGGCTGGAAAACCATTCTGCGGCGGACGTTCGGCAGCCTGCGTACCAAGTCCGGCAAGGGCGGCACTTCCCTTACCCAGTTCCAGACCTTTTCCACTGCTCTTGCCGCCGCGATGGGCACGGGAAACATTCTGGGCGTGGCGGCGGCTCTCTGTCTGGGCGGTGCCGGTGCAATTTTCTGGATGTGGGTATCCGCCCTGCTGGGCATGGCTCTGACTTACAGCGAAAATGTACTGGCTCTGCGGTATGCCCGCACACTCCCCGACGGCACCAAGGCAGGCGGCCCTATGGCGTATCTCCGGTTCGGGCTGCACAGTCCCATTCTGGCAGTATTTTACAGTCTTTGCTGCATCGGTGCTTCGCTGGGCATGGGCAACATGACACAGAGCAGTGCCATTTCCACCCTTGCCGCGGAGGCGTTCTCCCTGCCGCCGCTGTGGACAGGAATCGGTGTCACGCTTCTGCTGGGAATTATTTTGCTCCGCGGCACACGCTCCACCGGCAAGGTCATTCAGTGGCTCATGCCGGTGCTGTCGGCGGTGTATCTGCTGGCGGCACTGGGAGTGATCTTCCGGAACGCCGCCGCACTGCCGGCAGCATTCGGGCAGATTTTCCGCGAAGCATTCGGGCTGCATGCCGTAGGCGGCGGAATCTCCGGTGCTGTTTTGCAGCGTGCTGTGCAGACTGGTCTGCGGCACGGGGTATTTTCCAACGAAGCCGGACTGGGGAGCAGTGCCCTTGTCCACGCCGGCGGCAGTTCCGAAGATGCCCAGCTACAGGGCATGTGGAGCATGGTGGAGGTGGCGTTGGATACGCTGGTGTGCTGCACGCTGACGGCTCTGGCAGTTCTCACCAGCGGAGCCATGACGCAGGCAGACAACGCCGTCGGCATCATTTCCGCCGCATTTTCGGGCGTTTTCGGGCAAGCCGCACCGGAACTGATGGCAGGCATCACCGCACTGTTTGCATTCTGTACGCTGATCGGCTGGTGCTGCTGCGGGGAACAGGCGGTGCGGTATCTGGGCGGCGAAGCGTGGCGGCTGCCCTATCGGGTGTTGTTCTGTCTGGCGGCAGGCGTAGGGGCTGTGGTTTCCCTGCGGTCGGTGTGGGCACTCTCCGACATTGCCAACGGGCTTATGGCAGTGCCGAACCTGCTGGGGCTGCTGCTTCTGGGGAAACAGATCGGGACACAACGAGAAAAATAACCAAAGGCAATACCGCACAAAAAAATATTCCCACAGGGAACACCCCGTGGGAATATTTCTATTTACAGCAATATTTCAAAGTCTGTATCAGCATCGCAAGAAAATCTAAGTGTAAAAACCCCTCTGTCACTTCGTGACATCTCCCCTTTCAGGGGCGACTTCTTTGCCTTGCTTCATAATTTTAATCCGCATATAAACTGTTTTGTATGATTCGTATCAACATGCGAAGCCCTGCAATCAGCCCAGAAGTTCCGTCCAGGTGGGCTGCAAGCCGGCACCCTTTTCTGCACAGTAGCGGAGCAGTTCAAAGAGATCGGTAGAATCTACGCTGCCGTTGCCGTCAATGTCAGCCGCAAGCAGTTCCTTGCCGGTCAGCGTGCCCTCGTTTCCGGCACCGACATTTGCCGTGTGCTGCAACAGTTCGAAAACATCAGAACTGTCGAGTTCCTTGCTGCCGTCGCAGTCGCCCCGCCCCATCAGCTGTATGGAGCCGTCCGACTCTGCCGCTGTATTGAGGGCAGATTCATTCACTCCATAGGAAGCATTTACTGTATAGGAAGCATTTGCTTGATTAAATTTTTCTTCATCTTCCAGCATGAGAGAAATTTTCCTCAGTAGCTGATAACGTTGCTGCGTATTAAAAAATTCCTTAGGAATAACGGCATACGTACCGTTTTCATTCTGTTTGATTTCCACATCAAAGTCCGGAGCAAAATCTTCCGGTGTCAGAGTAGCTCCTTCTTTCAGAGTAACGCAGCAAATACCAAAACTGTCTTGATAATTCCAGATTGGTGCGATATTGTTTTCCTTTAAAGAAACGCCCCAGACTTCCTGCTGTACCGATACAAAACCGGACAAGGTCTGGAGAAACTGACAAAGTTTTTCCTCGTCCAGACGATACGATGATGTGCTGAATCGCAGCGTATATGCTCCGTTTCCCTCTGCGGTCATAGTCAGCTGGCGTGTTTCCGATTCTTCGGTACTCAATGCCTGATCGGCAGTCGGCTCCTCTGCATTTTCCTTTTTGGTCAGCAGACCGCAAAGCTGTTCTGTCAGTTCCCGCACATCTGCCACGTCCTGCTCCAGCTGAATCCGATATGCATACTCGTTGAGCTGAATCAAATCATCTTGTTCCGCCGTTGCATAAAAAATGTTGTCATACATGCCTGCCGGTGTGGGATCTTTCAAGCCATAGTACATGCTTTCGCCCTTTTCCACATATGCCGTCTTGTCATTTTCCAGCATCTGCAGCACCTGTGCCAGCGGCACTTCAGCTTCCCCATTCATATGCATGGGGTATGCTGCTGCCGGCATCGTCATTGCACTTCCCAACAGTGCAGCTGCACAAACAGCAGAAATTATCCTTGTTCTTCTTTTCATAAAAATCGACCTCGCTTTCTAAAATAATAATATGCTATTGAAAATAAAAAGGAAAACCTTTATAAAAATTATATCATTTTTCCAGTGGAACGTCAAGCTATTTTATATATTTTGTATGATTTGCACAATAAAAATTGTAACAACTTACAAGAAAAAACGGTACGTCTGTTGCCAGTGCGTACCGTTTTCTCATAAGGTTATGAAAGAGTTCTAAAAGCGGGTGAAATCTCACCCTGAAAGGAAAGCAAATGTTGTGTGGGAAATGACATTAGAATCACTTGACGTGGAATGCTGCCATGCCCGGATATACGGCACTGTCGCCCAGTTCTTCTTCGATGCGGAGCAGCTGGTTGTACTTTGCCACACGCTCCGAACGGCTGGGAGCACCGGTCTTGATCTGGCAGGTATTCAGTGCAACTGCCAGATCAGCAATGGTCGTATCTGCGGTTTCGCCGGAACGGTGAGAAGAAATTGCAGTGTAGCCTGCATTGTGAGCCATCTGGATCGCTTCCAGTGTTTCGGAAACAGAACCGATCTGGTTCAGCTTGATCAGAATGGAGTTGCCGCAGCCCAGTTCGATGCCCTTCTTCAGACGTTCAGTATTGGTAACGAACAGGTCGTCGCCAACCAGCTGTACCTTGCTGCCCAGCTTTGCCGTCAGCTTCTGCCAGCCTTCCCAGTCTTCTTCGTCCAGAGCGTCTTCGATCGAGATGATCGGATACTTCTCTACCAGATCAGCCCAGTGCTGAATCAGTTCGTCGGAAGTAAAATCTCTGCCGGACTTCGGCTGGTGATAGAAGCCCTTGCCCTTTTCGCTTTTCCACTCAGAAGAAGCAGCGTCCATCGCGATCATGAAATCCCTGCCCGGCTCATAGCCCGCTGCCTTTACCGCTTCCAGAATGGTTTCAATGGTTTCGTCATCGCTGGACAGGTTCGGAGCAAAGCCGCCCTCGTCGCCGACAGAAGTTGCCAGTCCCTTGGACTTCAGGATCTTCGCCAGATTGTGGAACACTTCTGCACACCAACGCAGGGCTTCCTTAAAGCTGGGAGCTCCTACCGGCATGATCATGAATTCCTGTGTGTCTACCGTATTGGTGGCATGAGCACCGCCGTTCAGAATGTTCATCATCGGAACCGGCAGACGAGTGCCGGATACGCCGCCCAGAAAACGATACAGCGGAATGTCCAGTGCAGTTGCCGCGGCTCTTGCTGTGGCAATGGAAACTGCCAGAATCGCATTGGCACCCAGATTGGACTTGTCCTTGGTGCCATCTGCGGCGATCATTGCCTTGTCTACTGCGTACAGATCAGATGCGTCCATACCAGTGATAGTTTCGTTGATAACGGTATTGATGTTTTCTACAGCCTTGGTCACGCCCTTGCCCAGATAGCGAGCCTTGTCGCCGTCACGCAGTTCCAGTGCTTCGAATTCGCCGGTGGAAGCACCGCTGGGGGCAGTACCTCTTGCAACAGTACCGTCAACCAGTGTGACTTCTGCTTCTACAGTCGGATTGCCTCTGGAATCCAGAATCTCTCTGCCGACAACTTTTTCGATCTGCAAATAACTCATAGTAGAATACTCCTTTACGTATCGCGGAAGCACTGTACAAATCCCGCCTTTCGGCTGTGTACACAAGCTTTATACCGTGTTTCCTTCTCCATTACGCATGTTCATTTTGAAGTTAGTTATCTCTAACTAAAGACATTGTACCACAGAACCGTCGCCTTGTCAAGTATCCGACGAAATTTTTTCTACGGAAACACTTTCAGGCAGCACCACATACGCTTTATGTGATACTGCCTGAAGTATGTGCAGATGTCGTAAGTTTATACCGTTGCTTCCAGAATTTCGCACACCGTCAGCACTTCGCCGTCCACAGTAAAGCGGACTTCCAGACCGGCGAACGGGAAGCCATACACCCGATCGGCGTCGTGCTGGTAGGACGGACGGGGGTCTTGTGCCAGCACCTCGGTCAGCCCTGCCCGCAGGGATTCCGGCACTTTCTCCAGCCAGACTTCCGGAAAGCGAACTTCCAGACGATGAGCCGCTGCCGGCAGAGCAAAACCGCCCCTGGCTTCGGGGTGGCTGTCAATGTGTGGCAGGTACGGCTTGATGTCGTAAATGGGCGTGCCGTGCATCAGGTCGGCACCGGAAACCGTCAGGTAGGGAGCATTCGCCCCGTGCAGCACGATTTCTTCCAGCTGCACCACCGACAGCCCCAGCGGATTGGGACGAAACGGTGAGCGTGTCGCAAAAACGCCCATGCGGACATTGCCGCCCAGACGGGGCGGGCGAACGGTAGGCGACCACTTCTGCCGCACCGCCTGCGAGAATTCCCAGATCAGCCAGATGTGGGAGTAATCCTCCAGCCCCCGAAACGCATCGGGATTCCGGTATTCCGGCTCCATGACAATGCGGGCATGCAGACTGTTGACCAGTCCACTCTGGCGGGGAATGCCGAACTTGGTGGGGAAATCGTTTTCAATATGAGCAATAGGTTTCACAATAACAGTCCTTTCTGCGGAGATGCTGCTGCATCACGGAATTACGCCAGATCTTTCTTCTGGAAGATCCGGCAGCTAAAGACATAGCACAGTCCGGAAACCACCAGCGACAGCACCGGCATGGCAATCGCCGCCGGCAGCAGCATTGCGGAAAATTCCGCAGGCAGGGTGGCAAGATTGTCTGTCATTTCCTGCATGAAAACGCTGCCCGCACCCATGAAAGCACACGCCGGAATCACATAGATCAAAATGGAGATCAGCCGTGCGTATTCCGGCGGGAACCGGAACAGCAGCAGTGTGGAAACGCTGCCCATGAGCAGCACGACCCAGAGCACGAGCCATGCGGCAAACAGCATATTGCAGAACGCCTTGACTTCAAACGTCCGCAGCACCAGACTGACAATGGCTGCCAGCACGAGATACGCCAGTGTACTGCCGCATACAATCAGCAGCTGCAACAGGAATTTCGACCGCACCACGTCTTTTCGCGTGACGGGCATTGTCAGTGCAAAGCGGTTCCAGTTGCAGGAATGATCATAGGAAAAAGTGCTTGAGGTCTGCGAGTCCATCATCACCAGCCAGAAGCCCATGTAAGACCAGCCGTTCTGGATATTCACGCCGGAAACAGCCGCCATAAAGACGTACAGAATGAGGAAAATTCGTCCGCCTTTCCATATGGTATAGAAATCTTTCAAAAGCAGTCCTTTCATTTGCCCTGCACTCCCTTCACATACAACAACAGGATCTCGTCCATTGTGACCTGATCTATGACAGCCTCCGGATACTTCCGCAAAATTGCCTTCCAATCCGGCACGAGCACATCATAGGAATAGTCCTTTTTCCGCCACGCCAGCACCTCTGACGATTCCAGCTTCTGGAATAACGCTTCTCCGCAGCGGAGAATGCCGTACTGCCAGAGCAGTTCGTCCTTGGGCTTGGAAAGCAGCAGCTTTCCCGCATGGAGAAATGTCACATAATCCGCCACCTTTTCCAGATCACTGGTGATGTGGGTGGAAATCAGAATGGCATGCTCCTCGTCCTGCACGAATTCCAGAAACAAATCCAACAGGTCGTCCCGCACCACAGGATCCAGTCCGCTGGTAGGCTCGTCCAGGATCAGCAGCTTCGGGTGGTGGGCAAATGCCAGCACCAGCGAAAGCTTCATGCTCATGCCGCGGGACAGTTCCTTGACCTTCTGCTTGGGCAGCAGGGAGAACTGCTGCAACAGTTCCTGAAAATAGGCTTCGTCCCAGTTGGAATAGATACTGCGGCAGATCTTCCCCGCCTTTTCCACCGTCAGTTCCGGTGAAAAGCAAAGACTGTCAAACACCACGCCGATCTGCTCCTTCATGGCAACGCTGTCTGTGTTCAGCGGTTCGCCGCAGAACAGCACCTCTCCGCACTCCCGCCGGATCAGCCCCAGAATGCCCCGAATGGTAGTGCTTTTTCCGGCTCCGTTTTCGCCTACTAAGCCCATGATCGTTCCACCGGCAATGGAAAAGCTGATGTGTTCCAGCCGGAAATTCACATAGGAACGCCCCAGATCCCGTACTTCTAAAATATTCTGCATGGCTATTCTTCCTCCCGATAAAAAATGGTCAGTGCCTGCACCAGCGATTCCAGCGAAATGCCGCTGACACGGGCAATTTCCGCCGCCGCCAGCAGGTACTCCTCCGCCTTTCGCTGCTGTTCTTCCCGATAGATCTCCGGATTCTGGGCAGCCACAAAGCTGCCCCGCCCGACTGTCGTTTCCAGAAATCCGTCCCGCTGTAGTTCCTCATACGCCCGCTGTACCGTAATCACGCTGACATGCAGGGACTTCGCCAGACTTCGCATAGACGGCAACGATTCGCCGGCATGCAGCGTGCCATCCATGATCTGGGCTTTCAGCTGCTCCGTGATCTGGGCGTAAATGGGCTTGCTGCTGTTGCCGCTGATGATAATTTCCACGGGCTCCCCTCCTTTGTGCTAATTGTACTGGTTCAATAAGCACATTATAGCACACAAAAGCTTGTCTGTCAAGCCGGCGGGAAAACTTTTTGACAATACTGCACAATCTGCAAAGCCCACAGAAGCCATACCACATTTCCTGCAATTTTTTTCGCAAATCCCTTGCAAAATCTTCTGTGGTATGGTATGATAAATGTACGACCACACTGTCTTTATCGGTGATGGTCATTTGACATTGAAAATACAGATGTAAAGGAGATACTCCCTATGCAGTATGGTTATTTTGACCTGAAAAACAAAGAATACGTGATCGACCGACCGGATACGCCGGCACCCTGGGTAAACTACCTCGGTTCTCCGGAATACGGTGCAATGATCTCCAACAACGCTGCCGGATACAGCTTTGTCAAGTCCGGTGCAAACGGCAGAATCAGCCGTTTCCGCTTCAACTCCATGATGGCACTGCCCGGACGCTACATTTACCTGCGGGATAACGACACCAAGGATTACTGGTCTGCTACATGGCAGCCGGTAGGCAAGCCGCTGGATTCCTACAAGAGCGTCTGCCGCCACGGTACTGCTTACACCGTAATTTCCGCAGACTATGCCGGCATTTCCTCCGAAGTCACTTATTATGTACCCATCGGGGCAACTTATGAGGTATGGCGTGCAGTCATCACCAACAACAGCGACAAGCCGAGAAACCTGTCCACATTCGGTTTCGTAGAGTTCACCAACGACAACAACTACGAACAGGATCAGGTCAACCTCCAGTACACCCTGTTCATCACCCGTACCAGCTTTGAGGGCAACAAGATTCTCCAGCACATCAACGAAAATGACGACAAGGACGCTACCGGTTCCAACCACAGAGAGCGTTTCTTCGGCATGGTAGGTGCTCCGATCTCCGGCTATAACGGCAATCTGGACAGCTTCATTGGTCCGTACCGCACCTATTCCAACCCGATCGCTGTAGAACAGGGCAAGTGCACCGGTGAGATGAACTACAACAGCAATGCCTGCGGTGCTTTCCAGAGTGACATCACCCTCCAGCCGGGCGAATCCAAGGAACTGATCTTCGTACTGGGTCAGAAAGACAATGCACAGGCAAACGAAATCCTCGCTTCCTATGAAGCTGCCGGCAAGGTCGACAGCGAAGTAGAGGCTCTGAAGGAATACTGGCACAGCAAGCTGAACCATTTCCAGGTCAGCACACCGTCTGATGCGTTCAACAACATGATCAACGTCTGGAACGCTTATCAGTGCTTCATCACCTTTATCTGGTCCCGTGCCGCATCGTTTGTATACTGCGGTCTGCGGAACGGCTACGGCTACCGCGATACTGTACAGGACATTCAGGGTATCATTCATCTGGATCCGGAACTCGCCGCAGAAAAGATCCGCTTTATGCTGTCTGCACAGGTAGACAACGGCGGCGGCCTGCCGCTGGTCAAGTTCGACCACAACGCCGGTCATGAAAACACACCGGACGATCCGGAATATGTCAAGGAAACCGGTCACCCGTCCTACCGTGCAGACGATGCTCTGTGGCTGTTCCCCACCATTCGCAAGTATGTGGGCGAATCCGGCAACAAGGCATTCTATGACGAAGTGATCGTCTATGCAAACGGCGGCGAAGATACTGTTTACGACCACCTGAAGCGTGCGATCCGCTTCTCCATGGAACGTCTGGGCGACCACAACATGCCGGCTGGTCTGCACGCAGACTGGAACGACTGCCTGCGTCTGGGCAAAAAGGGCGAGTCCACTTTCGTGGCATTCCAGCTGTATTATGCAATGTCCATGATGCATGAACTGGCAGCAGAACGCAAGGACAGCGAGTATGTTTCCTATCTGGACAAGGCTCAGAAGGCTCTGGGCGAAGCACTGGCTGCATGCTGGGACGAAGACCGCTTTATCCGCGGTATCCGCGAAGACGGCGTAGTAGTTGGTGCCAAGAAGGATCCGGAAGCTTCCATGTGGCTGAACCCCCAGAGCTGGAGCGTCATTTCCGGCTTCGCTTCCAAGGAACAGAGCGACAAGGCAATGCAGTCTGTAGCAGACATTCTGGACACCCCGTATGGTGCAAAGCTGCTGGATCCGCCGTATATCGACCACTATTTCGACGGTGCCCTGATGCACATCTTCAATCCGGACACTAAGGAAAACGGCGGTATCTTCTCCCAGTCGCAGGGCTGGCTGATTCTGGCAGAGAGCCTGCTGGGACACGGTGACGATGCATTCCGCTACTTCGAGGAAAGTTCTCCGGCTTCCATGAACGACAAGGCAGAACAGCGTGTACTGGAACCGTATGTACACGGTCAGTTCACCGAGTCTACCGCTTCCCCGTATGCAGGACGTTCTCACGTACACTGGCTGACTGGTACCGCTTCCACCGTTATGGTTGGCTGCGTAGAGGGTATCTGCGGCATGCGTCCGGACGCTGACGGTCTGCACATCTGCCCGTCGATTCCGGCAGCATGGGACGGCTTCACCATGGAAAAACTGTTCCGCGGCAAGCAGCTGTCTATCACGGTCAAGAACCCGAACCACGTACAAAGCGGCGTGGCTTCCCTGACACTGAACGGCAAGGCACTGGACGGCGACTATGTACCGGCTGACGCACTGGCTGACAAGAACGAAATTGAAGTTGTTTTGGGCTAATTTCCCGAAAGGCAACTCTATAGCATAAATAAGCAATGCCCTTTCCGCAAAGGAAAGGGCATTTTTGTTGGAAACCATTATGTTCCGCAAAAAGTGCAGTATTGCCTTTACAATTTTGTCGCTTCATGGTATAATAAAGGCAATCTACACGAAAACAAAGGAGCATGCTATGAGATCCGCCAGAACTGCAAAACATATCATTATCGGACTGCTGCTGTTGGGAATTCTTCTCGTGGGCGGGTGGTATTTCCTATACCCCTACTCGCTGGGCAGCCGTATTTCCGCAAGCGAACCCCTTTCTCTCTCAGTCAACATTACGGGCGTGACTGTCACCGGAAAAGACACCGTCGACACAGTGACCTATGAGTTTCAGCCGGACACGCAGGAGTACAAGGCATTGGTTTCCCTGCTGAACGACTACGACTATCACCGCAGCTTCCTCACTCTGCTGCCACTGGAGGACTACACACCGGACAGCAACACCACCACATTCCAGCTGCAAAGCACGGACAGCCAGTATCTGCTGACCGACAAGGGCGGCTTCTCTGCGGAGCCGGTTTCCGGCGGAAAATCCCTCGTCTACGCAATAGGGTATCTGGGCAGCGGCAAGGCGGAACAGCTTACCGCAGAATTGCAGGCACTGCTGAAAAGCTGTACGCCGGTGGAAACGCATGATGATGCGGAAATAGGAACGACATAATGCAAACGGCAGGGAACCGATCAAAGTTCCCTGCCGTTTTTAAAGCCCGTTTACTGCACCGGCAGCGTATCCACCAGATGCACCAGAAATTCCATCAGCACAGTGGCATCTGCACTGTCAACTTCCCCGTCCCCATTGCAGTCCGCATTCTTCTTTGCCGCTTCGTTCAGCGAAACCGTTCCGGCACTCGCCTTTGCAAGCAGTACTGCGTCCTGAATGTCAATTCTGCCGTTCAGATCGACATCACCGCAAAGCCATTCTTCCGACAGTGCCACAAAGGGGATCTCGTTCTCTGCCGCATACTGTTCCGCAGTAGAACCAGCATAGCCATAGAGCACCAGATTTTCATTGCGGTTCGGATCGGTTTCCAGCCAGACGGACACATAGCCCAGTCCGGTATCCGTCAGGTCAACATCACGGGAGAGAATGGTCACTTTCTCCAGAGTCGAATCACTTTCCAAAGCATTGTCACCAATCTCATCCACCCCTGCCGGAATGGTGAGTTCTTTTACGCCGGCATCATAAAATGCGTGATTTCCAATGGTTTTCAGGCTGTCCGGCAAGGTGATCTGGGTGCAATGGGTATTCTCAAATGTACTGTCCCCGATAGAAACCAAGCTGTTTCCCAGCTGTACCGTTTCTGCATCTGCAAGTCCGAGAAATCCCAATGCCACGTCCAGTTGTGTCACCGTGTCGGAAACTGCGATGTGCTTGATGCCAGTAAACGCTGTCTGCACTGCATAAACCTCCGGCATCAGCTCTGCGAGCACTGCGTTCTTTTCCTCGCTGCCCATTGCAGAAGGGTCATAGCCATTTTTCTCCAGCAGTTCCGTCAATTCGTTTGCTGCCGCATTCAACCATGCATGATATTCTTCCCAAGGATAAACACCCTTTTCTATGGTGCAGGTATCCCCCTGTATCGAAATCTCCACACCGTCCGCCGTTGCAGATTCCCAGGTGCAATGCACCGTATCCCCGTCAACTGTCCATGTCATGGTATCTCCCAATGTGCCGGTAGCTTCCTCTGCGGAAACCGGCAGCCCTGCCGTTCCGGTCAGCATTGCCAATGCCGCCAGAAGTGCAGTCATTTTCTTGCACGCTTTCATACGATCACCCTTTCTTGTAAATCCCTGCATAGAGCCGTCTATGCATCGTTCCTTGTTTTTACATGAAATCCGGAACTGAAAAATCCAATTTCATGTGATCTTACACTTATATTTCATATTGTATCATATCCGTATTGTTTTGTCAACTTTTTTTGCAGAGATTTCACAAATTCAGCAGAGCAACAAAAAACGCACCACTTCTGGTGCGTTTTTCTATAGGGCAATACCGCACAAAGATTGTGCGACAGATGCGTCGTCAAATTTTTCGT